>WOYI011091826.1_pt1 | contig 64572 bp, 64 predicted proteins | sample 6423411 | NCBI WGS metagenome assembly WOYI01 (sample SAMN13441803, study PRJNA592873) | oil field metagenome | biome: oil field; feature: oil-well bore; material: oil-contaminated soil; isolation source: oil-contaminated soil from oil-well borehole | place: Germany: Wietze | collected 2016-10-18 ... | reverse complement strand
ACCGCCCGATATCACTGTAGTTGTGTCCGGAATGGGGTTAAACTTGGGTTAGCATTGCGGAATATTTTTCAAAAGACTCAATTGATATTATTTTTAGTCAGGCGGCTTTTGAGCATTTTGATGACATTGAGGATACAGTTGCACAACTTAGTTTAGTGGCAAAAACGGGCGCTCTTGTTATTGCTGAAATAGACCTTAAAACTCATTCCCGGTGGATACGTGATAAAGATCCGCTCAATATCTATAGATATAGTCAACGATTTTATAACTTTTTTTGGTTTCGTGGAATTCCAAACCGTGTCAGGCCTTTCCAATATAAGGAGGTCTTTGAAAAGTATGGGTGGGATAATATCAAAATAATACCCGCAGCATCCTTGGAAGATAGTGATTTTGAAAAGGTGCGGAACAAGTTGGCTTCTGAATTTATCGACAGAGAGAATCAAATGCAGCTTCTATCAGTTGTTCTATGTGCTCGAAAAAAATAATTTATCTATCAATGATGGATATATGAGGATTTTTGTCACGGGGACAAGAGGTATTCCCGGAATTCCCGGCGGCGTCGAAAAACACTGTGAGGAATTATTTTCCCGGATTGCCGCCAAGGAACACAAAGTGACGCTGGTCCGCCGTTCGGCCTATGTGAGCGATGAACTCAAAAGTTGGCGGGGCGTCGAGTTGGTGGACTGCTACACTCCGCGCCGGAAGGCTTTTGAGGCCATTACCCATACTTTTCTGGCCTTGATGGCGGCGCGTAAATATAAGCCCGATATCATACATATCCATGCCATTGGACCAAGCCTGTTGACTCCGTTTGCGAGACTGATGGGTTACACGGTGGTCGTCACCAACCACGGGCCGGATTATGACCGCCAGAAGTGGGGCGGACTTGCCAAATTCATGCTGCGCCTGGGTGAGAAGATGGGCGGGTTGTTTGCCAACGAGGTCATCGTCATCTCCACCGTGATTGCGGATATTATTCAGCGGCGCTGTCACAGGAAGTCAAACCTGATTTACAACGGAGTGCCCTTGCCGGTAAAAAGCCGGACTGATGACTACATTAGGGGGCTCAATCTTGAGCCGGAGCGCTACATCCTGGCTGTGGCCCGGCTGGTGCCCGAAAAAGGCCTGCATGATCTTTTGAGCGCCTTTGAGCAACTGAGACCCGGTTTCAAACTGGTTATTGCCGGTGATGCCGACCATGAAAGCGAATACAGCCGCGAGTTGAAAGCCCGCGCCGCAGCTAACTCTTCAGTTGTGATGACCGGCTATGTTACCGGCGAGCCCCTCAATCAGCTGTATACACATGCCGGACTATTTGTTCTGCCTTCTTATCACGAAGGTCTGCCCATTGTTTTGCTTGAAGCCATGAGTTTCGGTTTGCCCGTATTGGTTTCAGACATTCCTGCAAATAAAGAAGTAGGGTTGCCGCAGGAACGATATTTCAGATGCGGTGATGTCAACGACCTGAAAGAAAAAATGACTGCTTTGATTGAGCGGGATTTGACTTCAGATGAGCGAGAGAAGATTCGAAGACAAATAGAATCAAAATATAACTGGGATTGTATTGCCGACCAGACAATCGCTGTTTATCAAAAAGCTTTGCGTCAGTAATTTTAACAACAATCCTAATTGTCCAAGAGGAAGTTGCCGTGAGGCATGAAAATCACACAGAGTGAAGAATCTATTTTCATAATTAAGTAAACTCAGGTTAGAAAGCTATGTTCAGTCAACAATTCTACATACTGATTAATATCCTTATGGTCGCGGATGCCGTCATCCTTATTTTTACCGGGTATGCGGCATACTCCATCAGCCTTGAATTGCAAACGGGAAGCCTTGTTATGGCCTGGGCCGATTTTATCGGTTCAGTGCTGTTCTTGATGTTCCTGAATAATTATCTCATGGGGAAATATGGGTTCTATTCAATAAAGCGTTTCCGAACTTATCGGGTCATGTTTTTTGCCCTCTTTAAGGTTGTTGCGCTTGATTTCATTATTTTTGCTACGGGCGCCGTATTGATTGGTGTCAGCCCCGTCCCTCGTGTTTTTATGGTTCAGTATTTTATTTATTCTTTTATTGTATTCCTGATCGTGAGGCTGATCCTCTATTACTATCTTGATAACTTTTCCCAGCTTAGATTTAACGCCTGGAAGATTCTGCTGGTGGGTAATGAAAAGCGCATCAGGCTGGTTGCCTCGGTTCTGGAAAAACAGAAAAATTGGGGACATCAGGTTGTAGGGTGTGTGTCTGTAAGCGGCGAAGAAAATCATGATCCGGGAGACTTTTGTAAATTAGGAGAAATGAAAGACTTTGACAATATCCTGCGGGAACACGAAATTGATGAGGTCATATTTGCCCTGCCCAGGGAATATCCGGTTAAAATAGAACAGTTGCTGACTAAGTGCGAAGAAATCGGCGTTGCCTTCAGAATTATCCCGGGCTTATTCGACATCGATAATCAACATCACATCAAGGTCGACTCCCTTTTAGGCATCCCGACTTTGACACGTCCTTCTTTGCAAATAACCGCTTCCGGATTATTTTATAAGAGAATCCTTGACTTGGTGGGTGGTCTTTTCGGATTAATTGTACTTCTTATTATTTATCCTTTTATTGGTTTAGCCATCAAGTTGAATTCGTCCGGGCCGGTTTTCTTCAAGCAATTAAGAATCGGCAAGAACGGGCGGCGGTTTTATCTGTACAAGTTTCGCACGATGGTGATGGATGCGGAAACGAAGAAATCAGAACTGATGAAACACAATGAAATGACGGGGCCCATGTTCAAAGTGGAAGATGACCCGCGCATAACCAGCGTGGGCAAGTTCCTGCGCAAGACGTCATTGGATGAAATGCCGCAATTTATTAATGTGCTAAGGGGTGAGATGAGCCTCGTCGGCACCCGGCCGCCGACGCCTGATGAGGTTCAGCAATATGAAGACTGGCATCTAAGGCGCATTTCCACTAAACCGGGGATCACCGGTTTGTGGCAAATTTCCGGACGCAACGCCATCAAAGATTTTACAGAAGTTGTAAAGCTTGATCTTCAGTATATTGATAGTTGGCGGTTTGCAACAGACCTTTGGATACTCTGGAGGACAGTCTGGGTGGTTCTGGCCCGAAAAGGCGCGAAATGAAGGAGTAATGAGTTGGTCATTGACTCAAAGACTTACATAAGAAGGATAATATTATGAGAAATAAATTTTGGGACGAGGCGTGGGTCAAGGCCTGTATCCTATTGGGTTTGTTTATCGCGGCTTATTGGGTACCGCTAAAAACGATTGTGAATGTCTGGTGGACGGATGAAGACTATTCCTATGGTTTTTTAATCCCGCTATTTTCCGCCTATCTGCTTTGGGAAAAGCGAAAGGTTTTGCGAAGTATACAGTTTAAAACAGCCTGGCCCGTCCTGCCTTTTCTAATATTCTTCGTGCTGCTGTCATTATATGGAATTCTCGGTTCCAGCGGCAATATATCCATGCCGGCTGTCCCCATCCTGATTATTCTCTTTACCGCTTTTTGTTTTGGCATGGAAACCATCCGTCGATTGATCATGCCGCTTGGTTTTCTCATATTTATGATCAGGATTCCTCCCAGCATCGAGGGTTCACTCGGTTTGTATCTCAAACAGATTTCCTCAAAATTGGGCGGCGCCATTATCGCTTTGTTTAATATTTCTGTAAATGTCAGCGGGAACATCATCGACCTGGGCGTGACACAATTACAGGTTGTGGATGCTTGCAGCGGCATGAGATATCTATTCCCCTTGATGGCCCTGGGGATTGTCTATGCGTATTTTTTTGAGAAAGTTATCTGGAAACGCGTCTTCTGTGTATTGGCAACAATTCCCATCGCCGTATTGACAAATACATTGCGTATAGGGATAACAGGCATTCTTACAAACTACTATGGCCCAACAGTGGCGCAAGGATTCTTCCATAGTTTCTCAGGTTGGCTTCTTTTCATGGTAGCTTTAGCATGCCTTTTTCTTTTGGGACGGATTCTTGCCTTCTTTCCGCCTGAAAAAGCAGCAATACAGTTATCTGATACTCCTAAAGTTGACACGCAAAACGAATCACTTCCGTCAGGCAGTATTAACTTGGCTTTTATAATTTCTGCCGGGCTTCTGGTCTTGGTTCTGATATTCAGTCTGAGCACTAAAGCATTGCCTCCTGTCAAAATTCAAGGCGGCATCGCGAGTTTTCCACTCGAATTTGCCGGTTGGCAGGGACGCTCGGAATATGTGGATCCGGAGATCATTATTCAATCAGGCGCTGAAGAATCGTTCAGCGGGATTTATCAAAATAATTCCGGTGATGTAGTTTCGCTCTATGTGGGTTATCGAAGCACGGCATTCCTCTCCAATGACAATTTCTTCCATAGCCCGACGGTTTGTATTCCTTCAGCGGGGTGGATAACAAGAGAAACGTCGATACATGTTATAAAAGATGTGCCCTTCTTCGGGGATATGAAGGTTGCTAAAATGCTTATCGAGAAGGGATTGGATAAACAACTCGTTTATTTCTGGTTTCAAACAAAAGACAAGGCTACACATAATAAAGAGATCAACCGTTTTCACCTTGCTGTGCATGCGATAAAACGGGACAATACATATGATCTTTTTATAAGGCCTGTCGCTTCCTTGCAGCGTAACGAAACTATCGGCAATGCTGAAGCTCGAATGGATAAGTTTGTCAGAGACATGATGGGAACGATGCTTGGGTTTTTAAAGGAACGGCAAATCAAAAAATAAACAAGTGAAGGTTGCTGCTTGCATGCCGCAATCACGAAAATCAGGAGGAAGTATGATGTTCACAAAACACAGGTTAATTACAGGGATCACAATGATACTGATCATTTTGACTTCAGTGTCCTGTAGCGGGCCTGACCAGAAAAAGGTTAAATTCTACAATAAAGGCAAGGCATTGTATGAAAAAGGAGAATTGGTAAAAGCCAAACTGGAGTTTAAAAATGCCATCCAGATTGATCCTAAATATGCCGATGCCTACCACATGCTGGGCATGGTCGCATTGAAAACAGGGGATTACAGAGGGGCTTATGGTAGCTTCGCCAAAGTGGTCGAACTCTCACCACAACATTGGGACGCTCAGTTACAATTGGGCAAGTTTCTGCTGGCTTCCGGAAATATTGATGACGCCATGGGCAAGGTAGACATGGTCTTAAAAGTTGACGCGAAAAAGGAGGATGCTCTCATTCTGAAGGGAGCTATCCTGCTGAAGCAAAAAGATATCGGCGGCGCTCTAAAATTTCTGGAATCCGTTGTGGGGCGCGATGTCCGCAAACCGGATGGCTACTTATTCTTGGCCGGTATTTACATGCAGAAGGGAGATGCGCAAAGCGCCGAGAAAACATTGCGTGAGGGCATCAAGGTCAACGAGAAGGCGATTTCCCTTTATCTTGCCCTTGCTGACTTTTATCTGAAGAAGAAACAGGTTGATGAAGCAGTGGGCCTTATGAAAAAGGTCGTCGAGATAGAGCCTGATGTCAGTCAACATCGCCTGGTTCTGGCTGGAATCTACTGGAGTTCGGGTAAGGAGCAGGAGGCCGTCGAGGTTCTGAAGACATTTGTTTCCGCCGATCCGAAAAAGGAAGAACGATGGATTCAGGTGGCGCAATTTTATTCCAAAAGAAATAAACTATCCGATGCCGAGCAGCAGTTGAAAGAAGGAATCCGCCAGAATGGCAAAAGTTTCCAGATTCGTTTTGCCTTGAGTTCTTTCTATCTCGCCACAAACCGTCCCGATCAGGCCATTTCTACTCTTCAGGAGTGTTTAGGCTTGAAGAGTGACCCGGCAAATCCGGATATCCTGCAAACCAAGAATTCGTTGGCAGGAATCTATCTTGGCCGGCAGGAAGTTGACAAAGCAGCAAAATATGTTGAAGAAGTGGTCAAGGAGAGTCCCAAGGATGTCGATGCCAATTTCGCCAAAGGAACCATCCATCTTATGAAAGGTGAAGGGGGACAAGCGGTTTCCGCCTTTAGGATTGTGGTTAACGAAAGGCCGCAGTTCATACCTGGACACGTAAGTCTGGCGAATGCTCATGCTCTCAACAAGGAACCGAGACTTGCCTTTGACATTCTACGAAATGCCCTGAAAACAGCGCCGGATGCGAGAGACATCTTTCGCGCCATGGCCCGTCTGTATGCTGCGCAAAAAGATTTCCAGAGCGCTGAATCACAGTATCGCAAGATTCTGGATAAAAATCCAAACGATCTGGAAGTCAAAGCCGATCTGGGAAATCTGATGTTGATCAGAGGTGATTTTAAAGGTGCGGAGAAAGAATATGCCGACATCAAGAGGCGTATTCCTGGTCAACCTCTTGGCTATATGAAGCTGAGCGCTCTTTATATTATTCAACATAAGTGGGACAAAGCTATTGGAGAACTGGAGCAAGTCCTGCGGATTAATCCGCAGGACTGGAGAACAATAAACGACCTGGCATATCTTTTAAGTGAATACGGCAAAGGGAAAAAGGATATTGACCGGGCGCTTGTTCTGGTTGAGAAAGCCAGATCCTTTAATCCGGAAAATCCGGCCATGCTGGATACTCTTGGCTGGGTTTACTATCGAAAGGGCGACATGAATCAGGCCTTGAATTGGCTGGGGAAAGCCCAGTCCAGGGCGCCGGGAAATCCCGTCATTAATTACCACCTGGGTAAGGCTTATTATAGCGCCGGGAATACTGGAAAAGCAAAAGAGTATCTTCATCTTTCTCTCGCGTCCAAGGTAAGTTTTCCCGGGAAGGACGATGCGGAAAAAACTTTGGCCGGTATCCGTTAATCAAGGAATGTCTTCGGTAAATTTAAAGATTAAAATATGTATTATGAAGGAGTGAAAGAATAATGCTGCGAAAAATATTAATTTTGATGATCTTGATCGGGTTGCTGGGAGCGTCATCGCCAAACCTTTCATGGAGTAAGAGCGGAGATACCGCTCCTTCCGTATCGGCGTCATCAGCAAAGCAAGTGGCTGTTGAGCCTGCATTACCTTCATCGCCGGAAATGGCGCTCGATGAAGGGGACTACCTGATCGGTCCGGGAGATGTGCTGGATATTTCCGTATGGAAGGATGAGGCTCTAACCCGTTCTTGTGTCGTCCGTCCTGATGGCGCCATCTCATTTCCTTTAATTGGAGATATCCAGGCAACCGGGAAGACCCCCTCGCAACTCAAAGCGGAGATGGAGGGCAAACTCGATCGCTATGTCCCCGGGGGCACCCTGTCTTTAGAAGTTAAACAGATCAACAGTCTGATCATCTACGTTATCGGTAAAGTTAATGCTCCCGGCCGGTTTATTATGAATGCCAATGTTAATGTTCTGCAAGCCATTGCCGCCGCTGCGGGGCTCAATCCCTTTGCGAAGCGCAATAAGATCAAGGTTTACCGGCAGGGGAAAAATGAGACGATCATCTTCCCCTTCGAGTATGACGAAGTTATTGAAGGGAATCGTCTGGAGCAGAACATACGACTGCTGAGAGGCGATGTGGTTGTCGTTCCATGATGGATTATCGGCGCTATCTTTTTTTTGTTATTGTCCTGTTGTCTTGCCCATCGCTGGTATGGGGAAACGAATTCCGTCTTGTGCCGTCCATCTTTGTCAGGGAGGAATATAACGATAATGTCTTTTTTGCGGCAAATGACATCAAGAGGGATTTCGTTACGACGATTTCTCCGGGTCTCGAAATGGTGAACAACACGGATAGACTGGAAACAAATCTCATGGCGCGGCTGAACAGGATTGACTACGCCGATAACCGGGAAAGCAGCGCAACAGATCAACTCTACAATGGCAAATTCCGGTATCATGCCACGCCCCTGTTCAATATTTCCGCTGAAGGAGGTTACGTGAGGGATTCTCGACCGGATCGCGATATTCTAACTTCCGGGATTATCCTGTCAACTGTGCCCCGGAATCGTTACAGCGCTTCTTTGTCCGCCGATTATCAGTTTAGCGAAAAAACTGCATGGGGGGTGTCTTATGCTTTTGGCAGGGATGACTATGGAAGTACGAGATATACTGATGATGTCTCCCATGATGTTAATGCAGGGCTGGTATATGATCTGGGCCAATATTTCCAGAGAGTAAAAGGAAGGGTCAACCTGGGTTACAGTAATTATGTTTTTTCCGATTCCCGCATTGACTCTGTCATGTGCACTGTAGGCTTTTCCCGGGATTTCAGTGAAACAGGGAGTATACTGATCGATAGCGGTATCCGCCATACGTGGTCTGAAATTTCCACATACCAGCTTTGGCCAGTATTCCTCCCCCCATTTTTTTACTACGAAAGAGTAAATGTGAAGCAGAATAACGATGGCTGGGGCTGGGTAGGTAATGTGTCTCTGAACTATAAAGGAGAACTCGGTAATGGCAGTTTCACATATAACAGAGATATTACACCGGCGAGCGGTTTGAATGGTGCGGTGGAGCGCAACGCTTTGATGCTATCAACCCGGTACAGGATGACGTCTGAAATTTCAATTCTTTTCTCAGCCGGCTATTACACGAATAAGTCTGATGCCGGGCAATTCTCCACACAGGTCATTGACGAACGAACCATCCGGGTCAGTCCGGGCGTCCGTTACGAATTTTCAAAAAACATTTATCTCGAGTCATCTTATGATTATACAGCAGTTGACTATCTGGAATCGAACACGTCGGCTAACAGGAATCTCTTGTCGATCCGTCTGTACATACAGCACCCCATTTGGGAGTAAGCAGGATTAATTAAAATAATTAGAAGGGACTTTATTATGGAACAGAATAAAACTATAACATTCAAAGATTTTGTTGCAATAGTCAAAAGGAGGCGATGGGCGCTCATCGTGCCGGCAATTGCCGTTTTTCTCTTGTCGGTAGTCGTCATCATGGTTTGGGAACCCGTTTACCGTTCCACGTCCACCATTCTGATCGAAGAGCAGGAAATCCCCCGGGAATACGTCATGGCCACGGTGACAAGCTATGCCGAACAGCGCCTGCAAAGCATCAATCAGCGGATCATGAGTTCCTCGCGCCTTCTCGAGATCATCAACCGTTTCAATCTTTATGCGGATAAACGAAACCGGTTTACGACCGAGGAGATCGTCGAGAACATGCGAAAAAAAGATATTAAGTTCTCGACGATTACCGCGGATATAGTCGATCCCCGGTCAGGAGTAGTAAAACCGGCAACCATTGCTTTTTCGCTTTCTTATGAAGGAAAAAATCCGCTGGTCGTCCAGCAGGTCGCCAATGTTCTCGCTTCACTCTATCTTGAGGAGAATATCAGGGTTGTCCAGCAGCAGACAACAAGCACCTCGAAATTTCTTGAGGATGAGATGAAAGATGTCCAGGCCAAACTGGTTGAATTAGAGAAAAAAATTGCTGTCTACAAAGAAAAGAATCCGCGTTCCCTTCCCGAACTCCTCCAGTACAATCTTCAAACCCTGGATTGGACCGACAGGAATTATGAGCAATTCAATGACCAGCTCCGTACTCTTAAGGAGAAGGAGAGCTATCTGCAGAGTCAACTGGCGAGCATGTTGCCTCAGGCGGAACTCTTAAAGGAACTCCGGGCAAAACTTATCAGCCTTAAGTCAAAGTATTCTGACGAATATCCTGATGTGAAAAAAACGAAAGCGGAAATAGCGGAGCTTGAAAAAAAGAGTAATTATGAAGACGTCCAGACAAACGTCCCGAAAAAACAGGACAACCCGGCCTATGTAGCGCTTGACGCGCAACTGGCCAGCACACAATCGGAAATCAGTTCGGTCAAGCGTCAGCTTGAGGACGCAAAAAAGAAGAGGACCGATTACAGCCGAAGGTTGGAGGCGTCCCCGAGGGTGGAGGAAGGATATAAAAACCTGTTAGTGGAAAGAAACAACACCCAGCTAAAGTACGATGATCTCATGAAAAAATTTATGGAAGCCAGGGTGGCTCACGGGCTGGAAAAGGGACAAATGGGTGAACGTTTCACCTTGATTGATCCGGCCAGGCTTCCGGAAAAACCGGTTAAACCGAATCGTCCCGTAGTTCTTCTGATAGGGCTTCTTCTGGGGATCGGCGCAGGTGTGGGAACAGCATCTCTGCAAGAGACTACTGATAAGTCGACGCGCACCTCGGAAGACCTTGCAACAAATTTCCCTTTTCCTGTCCTTTCTGAAATACCGGAAATTATCACATTACAGGATGAACGGCGCAGAAAGAGGCGTTTCAAGATAATAGCCGGTGTTGTTATTCTCTCGCTGGTAATTGTTGTTATGATTGTCCATTTCCTTGTGATGGATCTGGATGTTCTGTGGGCGCGTCTCTCAAGATATTTGGCATTATAAAAAGCAGGTTGAAAAGGATGGTTCAATGATAGGCAAAATCAAAGAAAAAATATCGCGTTATAAAAAAGGCAAAAAAGATGCAGAGAAAAAGGAGCCAGATTTAACTTCGCGGGTAAAAACTGCTGAAGAGAATAAAGAGCGGCAGGGATGGATTTCGCCAAACTATTCCCAGTCCAAGCGTGTTTATCTGGATCCCGGACTCATCGCAGAAAACCGTTGTTTCGCACATCTGGACAATGTTCCGGAGATGGAAGCATACCGGGTACTGCGGACGCAGATCATGCAGCGGACCCGGGGAACCGGTTGCAACACGATCATGGTTACCAGCGCCCTGCCCGGTGAGGGAAAAACAATTACAGCCATTAATCTCGCTTTCACTTTTGCCCGTGAGTTCCAGCATACGGTGCTGCTGGTTGATGGTGATTTGAGAAAACAGAATATCCATAAATATCTGGGATACGCCGGTGACAGGGGATTGATAGATTATCTGGCAGATAGCGCCCCTTTGCCCGAACTCATCAAATGGTCGGGAATCGAAAAAATTACACTCATTTCCGGGGGGCGTTCTTGTCAGGAAAGCGCAGAGATGCTGGGATCGCCACGTATGAAGGAACTTGTGTCCGAAATGAAAAGCCGCTACCACGAACGGTATATTATCTTCGATGTCCCTCCAGTTCTTTCCGGAGCCGATGCTCTGACTTTTTATCCTCTTGTTGACTATATCATTGTTGTGGTTCAGGCCGGGAAAACATCGATGGACGATGTCAAAAAGGCTGTCCAGTTTCTTCCGCAGGAGAAGATTCTCGGCTTTGCGCTGAACCGTTGTTTAACGTTGTCACAATCCGAGTATAATGGGCAATGAGATCAGAGTCCCCTTCCGTTTCTTTCTAGTGTCGTGTCAATCCAGAAATGTCATTTCGACCGCAGGGAGAAATCTAAGATTTTTCAGCTGTGAAGGCTCCTTCGAAATGACAGAGTATCGTTGACATGACACTAGCCGGAGGTCTGGGTGTGGAAGTTTTTTTATTTTCCTTTCAAGTACAAAACAGCGTCTACCTGTCCCTTTTGTCTTTTTTTTGCTTTGGTGGTGATATTAGCGTTTATCGTTAACTTTGAAGTCTCATCCGCATGGAGTGAAAACCGTCGCAAAATGTGGCTGTTTTTTCTTGGGGAGGTTAAATCTTTAGGGAGAAAAACTATCAACTTCCTTAATATCTGATCTGATTTGTTTTGGTTATTTACTTTCGATGTATGACTTTCTTATCTTTCAAATCATTATGCGCTTCCCTGCCGGCGAATTTATAACCAAAGCTTCTTATAGTAAAAATATATTGCGGATTATTGATGTCTTTTTCAAGGGTTTCACGAAGTCGGCATATATGAGCGTCAACCGTTCGGGGTTCAACAAATGTATCATCTCCCCATATATAATAGAGTATTTGTTCTCTAGAGTAAACTCTGCCGGGATTTTTAGCTAAAAAATGCAATATTTTCAATGCTTTGGGACTAAGATTAATTTTTTTCCCATTTAAAGTTACTTCAAAAGTTTTGTAATCTATTTTAAGGTCTTTATATTTCAGTATACTGGTTTTATCTGTTGCTGAAATTGTTTCCGCCCTCCTTAATACCGCGCGTATTCTCGCGATCAGTTCTTTTAAATTAAACGGTTTCACTATGTAATCGTCAGCCCCCATTTCAAATCCTATTATTCTGTCCATATCATCACCTCTTGCTGTCAGCATTATAATTGGAATTGACTCAGTTTCAGGGTTCTTGCGAATAAGTCTGCATACTTCCAGACCTCGTATGACAGGAAGCATCAGATCAAGAATTATTAAGTCGGGTTTCACTGATTCGAGCATTTCCAAGGCACTTTCACCATCGTAGGCCTTGATGACAGCAAATTTTTCAAGTTCTAAATTATAACTAATAAGATCCACGATGTCTTTTTCGTCATCAATAACCATGATTCTCTTCTGAATCATAACAGGGAACCTCCTAAGGAATCTATTAATTTTTTCAAGATCTCAATAACCTTATTACCTATCTTGCTTTTAATAATTTATAAGAATATTGTTACAATTTAATGTCGTTTTGATGAAAAGTACAAAAAGATTAATTCGATGTCTGAAAAGATATCATAATTTTTATTAATTTTCTTTAAGCTGTCATCAAACTGTAACATTTATCCTGTAAATTATTAAAAATTTATAAAATCAGGAGGTAATTTAAAAAAATGTTAAACATCTTCAAGAAAACAGTATTTGCGATCGTAGCTTTTGCTTTGATGAGCGGAGTGACTTTTGCAGGTTCGTCAATCGTGATCAAGGGGTCAACCACGGTTTTACCAATTGCGCAGGGTACTCTGGAAGCGTTTATGAAAAAAAACACTGATGTTCAGATTTCTCTTTCCGGAGGAGGGTCAGGTGAAGGCATGAAAGCCTTGATTGATAAAACTGCCGACATTGCCACATCATCCCGTGAAATTAAGAAGGAAGAAGTTGAATTGGCCAAAGCAAAAGGCGTGTCTCCCGTTGCCCATGTTGTGGCAAATGACGCGATTGTTCCCGTTGTGCATCCGAAAAACAAAGTTAAAAATTTAACGATTGATCAACTCAGCCAGATTTATCAGGGTAAAATTACAAACTGGAAAGAAGTGGGCGGCGATGATCTCAAAATAGTAGTCATATCACGCGATTCTTCTTCGGGAACTTTTGAATCCTGGGATCATTTTGTGATGAAAAAAGCCAAGGTAGCTCCCCAGGCGCAAATGCTGGCTTCCAGCGGTGCTGTGGTAACTGCGGTTGCCAAAAATCGTTACGCTATTGCTTATGTCGGCATCGGCTATCTCAATAAAAGCTTAAGACCATTACAGGTAAATGGTGTAACCGCTTCTGCTAAAACGGCTCTTTCCAAAGAATATCCGCTTTCACGCGAGCTCTATATGTACACAGATGGTGAGGCAACCGGTGACACAGCAAAATATGTTGCCTTTGTTAAATCTGCAGAAGGACAGAAGATTGTTGTTAAAGAAGGTTTTGTTCCTTTAATGGATGTAAAAAAAGCTGGTAAAAGCAAAAAATAAAACGCTTTGAAAAAATTGAAGTGAAAATATGTTTTTTAAAAAGAGCGTATTATTTATTTGCACACACAACGCAGTCCGGTCGCAAATGGCCGAAGCGTTTCTCAATAAAATTTACGGTGATCGGTTCTCGGCCTTTAGCGCCGGGTCCGATCCCACGCGAATTGACCCTCTTGTAATATCAGTTATGAATGAAGTGGGAATTGATTTAAGCGGTTATAAATCGAAGGGTTTAAATATTTTTCAGAATTATAATTTTGACTACGTAATTACTGTTTGCGATCAAGCACAGGAATCATGCCCATTTTTTTCAGAAGGAAATATTCGCATTCACAAAAGTTTTTCCGATCCTTCGAAATTTGAAGGGGAAAAAGAGGATGTAATCAAGGAATACAGGCGCGTGCGCGATGAAATAAAAGACTGGATTGAAAAAAAATTACAACAAGAATTTTAAGAAGGTATTATGACCAGACAGGCCAAAGAAATTATAATCAAATACATCTTTTTTGTTTTTTCGCTGGTTTCTGTTGTTGTTTTAGGTCTGATTGTTTTTTCTCTTTTTCGCGAAGGACTGCCTGTATTTGGCAAAGTCTCCTTAAAAGATTTTATATTTGGTATGGAGTGGTACCCTACCTACGATCCGCCTTCCTTCGGAATTTTTCCTCTGATAGTTGGTTCTTTTATTGTAACACTTATTGCAATTTTGATTGCTGTTCCTCTGGGTGTGCTTACGGCTATCTATATTTCCGAAATAGCGCCACAAAACATTAAAGCAATTCTTAAATCAGTTATAGAACTATTAGCCGGGTTACCTTCCGTTGTTTTGGGATTTTTCGGTATGGTTATTGTCGCTCCCTGGCTGCAGGAAACATTCGATTTGCCTACCGGTCTTAATATTATCAATGCATCTGTGATTCTTGCTATTATGGCTATTCCAACGATATCGAGTATTTCTGAGGATGCTCTTTACGCTGTACCGCAGGAATTCAAGGAGGCATCCTACGCGTTGGGTGCCACCAAGTATGAAACCATTGCCAGAGTTATTTTGCCTGCAGCGCTTTCAGGAATTTCGACAGCTGTTATGTTGGGGATGGCACGGGCAATTGGAGAAACTATGGTTGTTTTGATGGTGGCTGGAGGCGCCGCCGCGATTCCGGAAAGTCTGTTTGATTCGGTGCGCCCGATGCCCGCCAGCATTGCCGCCGAGATGGGTGAAACACCCTTCCGCAGTCTTCATTATCAGGCGCTTTTTGCCATTGGCATTGTGTTATTTTGCCTGACCCTGACTTTCAATTTGATTGCCGATTATGTTTCACATAAATTCCGGCAGGTTGGGTCGGGAACGCTGTAGATGCCAGAACTATGAAATCATTAAAAACAAAATCTATGAAATGGCGATATTTTCAGCAAAATGTATTTTTTACGCTGGTTCGTGCGTCAGCTCTGCTTATAACACTGGCGTTGCTTGGAATTGTTTTTTTCACGGCTAAACTTCCCTCCTCAGTATTTGATGAGGTTATGGCACTTCCGTATCACATATACGTTCTGGCTACTGCCGGTACAAACATTGAAGCTACACGTCCCATCCAGTATGGGACAGTGCTTGTTTTAATGATAGTTGTTTTGGGCATTGATTTGTTTGCGATTATCATCCGCGGTTATATGAGGAAAAATAAAAGGTGGTAGGGTAGGAATGGAATTCAATATTATTAAATTAAATAAAGTAAATTTTTTTTATGGTCAAGTCCGTGCATTGACGGATATTTCGATGAAGTTTGAAAAGAATAAAGTCACCGCGCTCATCGGACCTTCGGGATGTGGTAAATCCACGCTGTTAAGACTCTTGAACCGAATGAATGATTTAATTGACGGGACAAGGGTTGAAGGAGAAATTATCTTCGAGAACAAAAATATTTACGCGCCGGATGTTGATCCTGTGGAAATCCGCCGTAAAATAGGCATGGTTTTTCAGAAACCCAATCCGTTTCCCAAAACTATTTATAATAATATTTCCTATGGTCCCAAACTTACCGGTATCGGCTTTGAAGACAGGGATGCTTTGGTGGAGCGTAGCCTGAAGCAGGCAGTGCTCTGGGATGAAGTCAAGGATATCTTGAATAAATCGGCAATGAATCTTTCCGGGGGCCAGCAACAAAGGCTCTGCATTGCCCGGGCGCTGGCGATGAAACCGGATGTATTGTTGATGGACGAACCGACTTCCGCGCTGGATCCTATTTCCACGGCGAAAATCGAGGAGTTGATTGATGAACTAAAAAAAGATTATACCATAATCATCGTTACCCATAATATGCAGCAGGCGGCCAGAATTTCCGATGAGACGGCTTTCTTTTACCTGGGAAATATGATTGAATACAATAAGACCGATAAAATATTTACCAATCCCGATGTAAAGCAGACGGAAGATTATATCACGGGAAGATTCGGATGAAAATAAGTTGGAGGAAAAACCATGGAAGAAAAAAAGCATACTAGTTCACATTATGAACTGGAACTGCAGGAAATAAAAAGCAATCTTATTTATCTTGGTGCGCTGACTGAAAAAGCTATTCACTTGGCTATGCAATCTCTGACCGGCAGAGATACTGAAATGGCAAATAAAGTTATAGCTAATGATTATGAAATTGATAAAATGGACAAGGAAATTGAAGAAAAATGCATAACTATCTTGGCTTTACGTCAGCCAACGGCGATCGATTTGAGATTTATTACGACAGCCATAAAGATTACCGGACATTTGGAAAGAATCGGCGATATGGCGGTGAATATTGCGGAAAAAGCCGTTCAGCTCAATGAAGAAGCGCAACTTAAAGCCTATATTGATTTGCCCCATATGTCCTCAATTGTAGAAGAGATGGTCGCAAAATCTCTGGATTCCATGATTAAGAGGGATTTGGGCATTGCTGAGGAAGTTAGACAGATAGAACAGGTGGTTGATGACCTAAATGAACAAATATTCAGAGAGCTCTTAACTTTTATGATGGAGGATGCCAAATCCATTCACAGGGCTTTATTGATTATGCACATATCTAAGAATCTGGAGCGCGTGGCCGATCACGCCCAGGGAATTGCGGATATGGTAACTTATATGATAACCGGTGAAAATGTGCGTCATTTTAATAAAGGTAACGGTCATAAGGAAACATAGTGAAAAAACTTTTTTTTTATAAGATTTTTTTCAGCTATCTTGTTATTATATGCGTGTCGTTCTTGCTACTGGATGTTTTTGTTAGTGGCAAGGTAAAAGATGTTCTTACTTACCAGGTTGAAAAAGAATTATTATCCTATGCCAGACTTATTGATCAAACTTCTTTAGAGAAAGCATCCCGGCACCTTAATCAAGTAGCAAAGACATCAAATTCCAGAATTACCCTGATTGACGCGCGAGGCGAAGTATTTGCCGATTCTGAAAAAGAAGCGGCGCTGATGGACAATCATTTTAATCGTCCGGAAATTCAGGAAGCAAGGGTTCGTGGAACAGGAAAGTCAATCCGGTTCAGTGATACCATTGGCATAGATATGCTTTATATGGCTGTAGCCGTTAAAGATGAAAAGAATGTAAGCGGTTACGTAAGATTAGCGCGTCCTCTGCACGAGGTGCAGAATGTTATCGACAGAGTATATCAATATATGCTTCTGACAATGTTTATCGTGGCGGTTATTTCACTGACTATTGCCCTGTTCTTTGCCTATCGCCTGTATGAACCGATAAAAATCATGGGCCAATTTACTGAAAAGTTACGAAAAGGAGAGCCGGTAGGCACTATCATTCTGAATACGGATGACGAAACAAAAACACTGGCTGATAATATTAATTATCTTGTGGAAGAACTGAAAAGTAAAATCAGAATTGCCAATGAAGAAAAAAGCAAACTGATGGCTGCTTTTACCAGCATGAACGAAGGTGTTTTGATTATTAATGAACATGATTTGATAGAATTCAGCAGTCCCGTTCTAAGCAATATGCTGGCTATTCAATACGGTGATGTTAACGGCAAAACACTCATGGAGGCTTTCCGCAGTGTTGATTTGCAGAAGGCGTTTCTGGAGTTCAAACCATTGCGCGCCAATGTTTCCCGCGAAATCGTTCTTGGCAATATAGAACCGGTTATTTTAAGAGTCACTATCTCCGCTGTTTACGGTAACCCCGATGATGAAAAAACGATGATTGTTTTTCACGACATGACAAAACTTAAAAAACTCGAGCAGATCAGAATGGATTTTGTAGCCAATGTCACTCACGAGATCAAAACGCCACTTACGGCGATAATTGGATATTTAGATACAATCAAAGACGGCGCGATTAATAATATTGAAGAAACGAAAAGATTTATTGATATAATTTTAAAGCACGCCGAACGTCTTAATCGTCTCGTTCAGGATCTATTGATCATATCAAATATTGAAATGAAGGAAATGATTATTAATATTGAAAACGTATCTTTGAGAGCGGCGGTGACCAATGTAATTTCTCTGGTGGAAGCGAAAGCTGATTCCAAAAAAATCATCATCGACTGTAATTTACAGGAAGATAGTTTTTCAATAAAAGGCGACAGAGACAAGATTACCCAGATATTTGTCAATATTTTGGACAATGCAATCAAATTTACACCGGAAGGAGGGGAAATTTCTATTGCGGCTGGACAATCAGATGATTATGTTATTGTTACAATAACGGACACTGGTATTGGTATTCCTAAAGATGAAATACAACGATTGGGTGAGCGTTTTTATCGGGTTGATAAGTCGCGTTCCCGTGATTTGGGCGGGACTGGATTAGGTTTATCGATTGTCAAACACCTGATGATGGCGCATGGCGGCAAGATGGAAATTAAAAGTCAATTAGGTAAAGGCACAACAGTATCTTTGTTTTTTCCGATTTAAGAAATTTACACTCAAAAATTTATCATTCTTCTCAGTTGAGACACAAAATCACTTCATTCGGCAGTTATCAATGCTGTAATGTTCAATCATAATAATACGTATAATGGTGCGTCTCCTTTGCCATTAAAGCAAAAGAGACGCACTATTATTTTCATTAGTTTTCATCCTCATCTTGGGGCTGATGGGAAATTGTAAAGGTTTCATCAACCGCCGGCGCGGCTTCGCTCTTCTTCCATTTTAATTCAATGGATAATTTTTCGCGCAGGCTTTCTTTGTCCAGTTTGCCTTCCGCCTCCAGTTCAAAAGTGACCGGGTCGCATGGGGTAAGTGTGACGGCTTTTTCACCTTTTCGGATACAGACCGTTCCCGCCTTCAGGGATGCGACCAGCTGCTCCAGATGATTGACGACTTCCAGACGATTTAATGTTGACTTGATTTTTAAATTCGAATTACCCATGTATTATTTCCTCCTTTTTTTAGTGATTCAATCAGACATTCCCGTTGATTGATAATGTTGCTTACGGATGTCACTGATTTGATTTTTAATTGATTGTTCGACATGACAGTTTTCTCCTTCCTTAAGATATTTTTTCAGGTCATGGATAAAAGAACATGGCAAAGCAGTTCCGGATCAACGTAAGGAAAACTTTGCGGTGTTACCAGCTTTGTGTCCAGAACATCGATTCCCATGTCCCGGATCACATTTAAATCCAAATCATAAGGGTACTTTGCCTGCGTCGTGTCGATAAGAATAAGATTGATGTATTCATTGGGGGCGGCCTGGTTTCCGTTTTGATTCAGGCACTCGATAATCATGTTCACGGCGTCGACCAGATTCATGCCGAACTGTTCGGCATCTGCCAGTGTGTTGGGAATGTAAATTTTCGGACAACGATTTGCCGAAATGGCTTCGGCCACTCCCCCTGGAAGCAGATTTGCGGCTATGCTCGTGAAGAAGCTGCCCATCGGGTAGCAGATGACTTCCGCCTGACGAATACTTTCCGCAGTTGCCGGTTTGATGTCGACCTCGACTGGCTGCTTTGATTCTGACGAAGAACTCAAAAACAGTTTTCTAATCGGGCTTTTGTGTTCACGGGCAAAACCACCTGTTATTACATGCTGTCCGATGGCCATGACCCCGTTTTTTAGTTCGCAGCCGAGATACAAGTCCTGAGTAATAACAGGTTGAACATATCCGCGCGCTTCAATGATGCGGGCAAACAAATATAAAACGGTTTCAATCTGACGGTGATTCATCAGATACCCCGCGGTCAGGATAAGATTGCCGATGTTGGCGCCGCGCAGATCGAAATCTTTCGGCATTACACTGAGAAAAAATTGCAGGTGATTACAAATGATGTCGCGCATCGGCGTTGGAATATCATTCACAAGCGAATCGCAGCCGTCGGCAAGGTATTCCAGTTTTTTAGAGAGAATGTCGAAAGATTGCTCAAGAGGTAATCGGTAGGAAAAAAGTTTATAGATATTGGGATTGCCTTTGACGGTCTGGTCGGCCAGCGCCATCAGACGGTTGCGCAAATCGCCAATGGAGAGCATGGAAAACGCCTTGCGGAGCTGAGCCGATGATCCGCCCGAATCAAAGGCTGTAATAATATGATGGGAATGGTGTGTGTAATGGATAAGACTTTTACAGGTTCGTTTGAGAGCCGTGCCACCGCTGAAAAAAAGAATTTTTGGACCAAGTTCCGGAGAACGCGCATAACGAGCTGTCTTTATCGGATCGGGAACAGATACAGATCTTTGGACCATTATATTTTGTGCCGGAGATGGATTTTTTTTTGAGCTATCAATTGATTTCATATTCTTAATGGTTATTTTTCATTCGGGTAATTTATTTTCAATCGTCTGGAAATCTGTCCATTGTTCGTCCTGTTCTAGAAAATTACGGCAGAACCAAACCGCTTCGGGAAAATTAACTCCGCCGGTTGCTTCAAATACATGGCATCCGGAAAGCATTTCAATATAACGTCTGAAGGAAAAATCCGGGGCCGGTGCGTTAGGCTCCGGAATAAAGAACAAACCGGGTGACTTGATGAAAGCATTCAGAAGATCGCGTCTTTTGGAAATATAAATTTCAGAAATGATAAGAGGTTTTTTTGTACGCTTCCAGTTGAGAATAAGAAGACCGTTCATGGGTGCGGACAGCTTGAACCTGTCTTCACCAAAATGCTCATGAACGATGACGTCGTGTTTCTTTTCCAGATTCCACAGAGTTTCAATATCCAGTTTCATGGTTGCTTCGCGGTCTTCTTCAGTCATAACACCCTGTAAAAATTCCAGCGAAAGAATGGTGCCGGGATTAACGCGGGGATGTTTGGGAATGCCATACATGCACAAACCATCATTGTGTTTTTCAATCATAAGACGGTCATTGCTCACAAAGCTTGCTCCGTTGCAAAGCAGCTGCAAGGCTAGTGTCGATTTGCCGCTGCCCGAAAATCCCGCCAGTGCCAGTCCTCTGTTTTGAAATAGAATGCCGGCGGCATGTGCGAGCAGACTGCCCCGTTTCAGCATCCATTCGATAAACCGGTTATTGATAAAATTGACTACCTGATTTACATTGGCCAGGCAGGGGCCGACGGCCACGTGGTTTTTTGCATCAAACATGAGAACCATATCGGTTAAACGCTTTCGAACAATGCGTCCTCCTGCAATATCAACAAATTCTTCCTTGATTCTGGTTTTACCGGGATCAGGTTGTTTTTTTGTGAAGGTAAAGGGCAGCGGCTCCGGCTCACCTTCCAGTGCATATATATTGATATCCGCCTGCGTTTCCGGTCCGAGAAATTCCTTGAAGTGCGTGTGCAGTGTATTCAGTAGATCAGATGAATTGGATCGCACGACAATCACCGCTTCGCCCAGAGCCAGGTTAAGGATTCCTTCAACCGGATAGCGTTGAAGCAGCGACGTTACGATTTCGGGAATCGTATCAGTTTTTTTCATGGCTCAAAACCTCCATCACCTGCTTGACAATCAAAGATGCCATGTTAATACCGCAAGCTTCCTGCAAGCCCCTGAAACCTCCCAATGCCGACACCTCAAAAACCATCGGACCCCCATCCGTTTCCACAACATCGACACAGGTAAAATCCAGTCCAAACAAATCCTGCGCGCGCTTGGCGACATCGATAATCCGGGCGTCCGGTTCAGATGGCTGATAAGAACCTCCGTTGACCGTGGTGGTATTCCAGGACTTATTGTTGCTGACACGCGCGTACGTGCCGACATAGTTTCCTTTAAGGAAAACAACCCCCAGATCGCGGCCGGGAAGGGGAATCATTTTCTGAATGTAAAGCACGTTATTGCCCAGACTCTTAAATTCAAGAATCTCATCTTTGATGTTGGGCAGCGTAGCGCTGATGATTCTCATGCCGCGTGCCTTGGAAGTAAACAATGGTTTTGCTATTGCCTGTCCATAAGAGCGCACTGCTGCAACGGCAATGTCCGGGTCTTCCGTCAGTATGGTCGGAGGCATGGGTATGCCTCCCTTGCGCAGCGTCAGCGTACAGCTTAATCTGTCAATGCAGCGGCTGACGGCGTCAGGATGAGAAAAAAAAGGCAGCCCCCGGTCAGCCAGAAATTTAAGAAGGCTCAGCCTCTGTAAATGATCCGGACTGTAACGGGCGCCGATTTTCTTTATAATTATTCCGTCCAGATCCATCAGGTTAGTTTTGTTGAAGAAAACACTGTTGAGATCAGCGTCATAATAAAGACGCTCGGTTTCCATCAGCAGTCTGTAACCGGTTTGTTTTTCCACTTCATTTGCTATCAGTTCCGATGACCATCCTCCGGTAATGCCGATAACGCCGATTTTTTTGATCATAAAAACGCTCCTGTTTAGTAAAGAAAAAAATCTTCCGGTATCCGGAATTCGCTCCAGGGACGCCCGTCGTGATCCAGAAATTTTTCCAGCAAATATACTCCCCGCAGATACATGGTTTTGGCAAAATCCTTCTTGAGGATGAACCGTGTTGAGGAGATAAAAGACCGGCTGACACCAAGCGCAAGGCGCGCTTCAAACGTAGCATCACCGTTTTTTTCCGCGAAATTCCGGGTAAAAGAATAAAAATTACGAATGACGTCGGACAAACTCTCCCTGATTTTACTATCCAGAATCGGGATCCGGTAATTTGATACCAGAAAAACTGATACATCCTGAATATAGTCAGCCTGTCCGGAGCGATGAGGATCGATAAAGACAATGCGGTCTTCTTTTTCGTTGTAAATAATATTGTCGGTATTGAAATCTCCGTGAATGAAAACACTGAAAGGCGTGGATAGCGTTCGCTCAATGGATGCGGCCCGGGTAATGCTTTCCTGAAGAGAAGGACGTTTGATTGAGCCTATGGTTCGCGAAGGAGTGACCAGAGAAGGGTGCACTTCGTGAACTTCGGGAAGCCTTTTTTTCAATTGACCCATAAAATCAGCGTTGACCGGTTGTCTTTGTTTTGTTTTCTCCCATACCTCAAGAGTGACCTGTTTTAGACGGTCAAAAGCTTTTTTCAGTAAGTGCTGGTTCCGGCTTAGAACAATTTCCTGAAAATTGAATCCACCTATGTATTCCAAAAGGATAAATGCTTTGTCGTTGAGATATTCAAATCCGAATACTTTCGGTGTCAGGCCGGATATGACGTCCTGCCATTTTTCAATTTTTTCCTTCTCCTGCTGAATCTTGGCAACGTTGCCTTCTTTGAAAATGACCTCCTGATTTGATCTTTCATCGTTCCGTGTCAGGATTTTTTCAATACGGCATCCCGATTTTGTTTCCACGTCCAGGTCTTGAAAGAGAAACTCGCCAGTGTCGCGATGCAGGCTGTCTTTGATGGCTGTGTATTCATACAATTTCAAACGCGTACCGGCATAAGCGGAGATGATGGCCTCGCCGACATTAAGCAGCGAGTCGCCGATTCTCTCCAGATAACGCAGAATATTGAAAGTAGTGATAGCGTCGCCGATTTTATGGGTTTCCTTCATGGCATCCATCAGCACCGTAAAATCATTTTTAAAGAGACTGTCTATTTTGATTTCCGCATGGCAGATTTGAAGGGCGTCTTTGATTTTGCCTTGGAGAAGGCTTTCGGCAACCAGATCCAGCGCAACAACGATTTCATGAAAATACGCCTGATAATTGTATTGGCCTAAGAAAGAGCGATCCTGAAAATACTGCGTTTGATTTACAATGTTCATTAGATAGTCGCCGATTTCTTCCAGATTTGACGTAACGGTATTAAGCGATCCCATGATGCGGATGATGCGGTCTTCTTCCGAGCGGGCCCTGAGTGTTCTTTTGTAGCTTTTGCGTTCAATGATTATTTTGAGGTTGTTGATGTAATCCTCGCGATTATTCATCCTTTCCGGAACAAAACCCTCCAATTGCTGAAGCGCAATCAGCGTGTCTTCCAGTTGCTGATGGATTTTGAGCACCAGGAAAGAAAAGTTCTCATTTAATCCTTCAAAGTCAAAAAGGCGTGCGTTACTCATGGCGCGTACGAATCGTAAGCCCTTTGCTTTTCTTAGGCGGGGGCTGTCCTTTCCATGAAATTTTTAAAGACAATTTTGATTTCTGTTCCTGAATTTTAACCTTGATTTCAACATGAACAAGATTGGATGGCTTCAAAGTAATCGTATCGCGATCGGAACTAAACTCAATGGAGCCTTTGCGGAATCCTTCGCAAAGTGTTTCCAGATATTTGATGACCGACTCGCGATCTTCAATGGATTCATGCTGAAAATTTTTTTCTGATTCCGAACTTTCCATCGCACTTACCCCTTTAATCTGTTTTTGTAATCACAAATAATTTTTTTCTTATCCATGTCCATGGCATCAAGCGCCTTGCGAATAGAAGGGTCATCCCAGACCGGTTGATAGCCGATTTCCCGGGCGGCTTTGTCGGGATTCTGCGCCTCCGCGTCCAGTAGTTTTTCACTCAGGTGTGTGTCGTCTCCCATAAAAATCATCAGAGGGCGTAATCTTGAACCCTGTAGCTGATTTTTACGGGCGACGGTCTGAATAAGGAATTCTGTAAAATCGCGGGACTGGGGATTCCAGACTTCGTACCCGTCCACGTCATAATCGGCCAGCAAAATCGGCCAAAATTGCTCGGGATGAGGAACGACGATACATCCGCCAAGGCTTCTAACTTCCGCGATAACGTCCTCGACTTCATAAAAATAATCTAGAGCAAATTGACGTTTAACGATTTCCTTGACGGCCAGTGCGAAAATAACAACCCGGTCTATGGCATGATGATCGTAATGTTTTTTATGGGAATTCAGGTAATTGATAAATAATTTGTTTTTTATGGAAAACTCCGGGATATTCGGACCGTAAAGTTGAATCAACTTCTGAAGTTTAATTGCTTGTGTGCGGGCGAAGCGGACAATGTCTGATTCGACGCCGGTTTTGTCAGTTGCTTCGCGAAGACGTTTTTTATGGCATCGATTCGTGAATGAAGCGAGGAAATCATTGAGTTGGGTCGCCCGATATCTTCGGGTATGATCAATCATATTGAACAATCTTTGTGCGCCGCATAGTCGGGTTTTATTAAAATGGATAAGAATCTGCACCTTACGGTTAAATGCCGAGGCCCGGCAATCGATTTCTGCACCGGCGTAGTCACCGTATATTATAATCTCATTATGCTGAGTGGGGATGATCAGATACTCCTTGATATTTGGATACATAACATCGATTCTAGTCCTAATTAATTCCAGAGGGACATTTTCCGGATGCCAATGAATTGCAAGTAAGGCACCTTCCTTTTCGAAACGATTTGAAGGATCTATTATTCTTTGAATTTGGATAGGCGTTAAATCAACTGCAATGAGCCGTTCAAATACGTTATGATCCCAAGTTGTTATTTTTTCAGAAGAATTTTCAATAGCTTGTGTCATTTTATCTCATACCTTACAATAGTTTATAATATCATAATATTATTACAGCATTGTTACATTTATATAACGATGCTGTTAAGATGTAAATACAGCTGAAAACTCTATCAATTTAACAAAATCGCAACACAATCTTCACCAAATAACAACATGCGTTGATTAAACTTTATAACTAAAGAATTGATGAAGTCGTAAAAAGTCGAAAAACCGTCATACCGGTGAAGGCCGGTATCCAGAACCTATTGAAATAACTGGATTCCCGCCTTCGCGGGAATGACAAAAAAGGGCAAAAGCGACTTTTTACGAGATCATCAAGAATGAACTGTCAAGTTTAAAGGGAGGATTATGGAAGCTCACATCTATGGTGACAAGGCCGAAAAACATTTACATAGTCAGGCCATTGAAGATATTTCTTTATATTATAACCTGCCGATTGATCAGGTAATGTTAGCATATGAGCAGGAATTAGCCCGAATAAGTAATGCTGCCCGTGTCAGGATTTATTTGCCAATACTTATCAGACGAAGAATGAAGGTTATTCTTAAAGGAGAAATATTATGAACAGTGAAACTCCGTGGTATTTGAAGAAGTCGCCTTTGGGCAATGCCTATCAGCATTATTCCAACGTTGCCCGACAAAAGACTGTTTTGGATGCAAAAACAAAAGAGTTGATCAGATTGACGATAGCCTCCGTTTTTAGATGCAATCATTGCACGGAACATCATATTAAAGATGCGTTGGAAGCGGGAGCTACAAAAGAAGAAATTTCAGAAGCTCTGCTTCTGGCATCGTTGCAGGCTGCAGGGACGCAATTAAACTGGAGCAAGGAATTGTTTGAAAAATATTTGAGGGATTAAGCCGGAACAATAGAGGAAACTTCTGAATATTCACAAATGTTTCACTTCATTACAAAGTTTTACAAATTAATTGCCTGCTCAGAAAAGGTGTGCTAGTGCATACTTGCAAAAGTTACCGATATGTCATTTCGACCGAAGGGAGAAATCTTATTCAATGATTATAAAGATTTCTCAGTCACTTCGTTCCTTCGAAATGACACGGTTAATATTGAAATCAAGCACTAGTTTATGGCACCGATTCCATATTAAATTACTGTTTAATTGGCAGCGTGGTGTAAAGCATCAATTATGAGGAGGACGCAATGAGAATAAGAGTCCTTGGTTGTCACGGTTCACAGCTTCCTGATTATAATACGACAAGTTTCCTCATCGGGCAAAATGTTTTATTAGATGCCGGAACAGTTACCACAGTCTTAAGCCTTAAAGAACAGATGAAAATAGATTATATTTTAATTACCCATGCTCATCTGGATCACGGTGGAACTTAAAAAATTGAAAGGCAAAAAACCGGATATTTACCTCTATCACATGAAACCAAGCTATGATGAAGTTATACGTAAAGAAGTGTCGGTAATAAAAGATAGAAAAATTAACATTATTAAAGATGGTCAAATAATCCGTATTTAAACACTCTCAGAATAAATGAGTAAATTTAATTCTTCTGAATATCTTGCCGGCTTGAATGTTGATAAGATGCATTTTGGGCTTGCGGCAATTACCGGGCTGCTGTCAAGGCTGGGAAATCCACAAAAATCATATAAAACAATATTGATTGCCGGCACCAATGGCAAAGGGTCAACTGCGGCAATGACGGCTTCTATCCTGTGCCGCGCCGGTTATAAGGTTGGTCTATATACCTCTCCGCATTTGGTTGATGTCCGGGAAAGGATTGTCGTCAACGGAAAGAAAATTTCTCGAAAGGAATTTGACCTTATTGCCGGGTATGTTAAAGATAAAAAGAAACAACATGTAACATATTTTGAATTTTTAACTGCTGCGGCCCTGGTATATTTTCAGCGCCGGGAAATAGATATTGCTGTTTTGGAGGTCGGTCTGGGTGGAAGGCTTGATGCTACAAATGTTTGTAATCCGTTGGTTTCAGTGATCACCAATATTGCTTTCGATCATATGGATTATCTTGGTAATACCCTGGAATCAATAACCAGTGAAAAAGCAGGGATCATCAAGCGAAAAGGCATCTGTGTTACAGCGGTAAAACAAGAAAAAGTTTTAGAAGTTTTGAAAAACGTATGCTGCCAGCGACAAGCAAAACTATACTGTCTGGGCAGCGATATAAAAATCAAAAAGCAAAAAAATGGTTCTTTAAACTATCGGGGTCTGCATCGTAACCTGAAAAATTTAATAATTCCTCTGCAAGGCGATCATCAGTTATCTAATGCCGCGCTGGCGTTAGCGACGATCGAATTTATCGGAAAAAAAGGTTTCAGTGTTGATGATGCGGCAATTTATGCGGGATTGAAAAATACACACTGGGAAGGAAGGCTCGAAGTTTTAAAAAATGATCCTTTCTTTCTTCTTGATGGAGCTCACAATCCGGCAGGCATCAGCGCTTTATGCCGGTCTTTAAAAAATGATTTTTCTTATCGCCGTTTAATTCTTATCTTTGGCGCTCTTGCTGATAAGAACTATCGTCAAATGTTACAAAGAATAATTCCTCTTGCCCCGTTACTAATATTGACTCAACTAAAAACCAAACGGGCTAAACCGGTGGATGATATTATGGAAACAGTAAAAAAAATGGGCTATCCGGCAATTGTTACTCAAACTGTGGGAGAAGCAATTGATCGGGCGCAGATCATGGCTAAAAAGCATGATCTTATATGTGCCACAGGGTCATTTTATCTGGCCGGTGAAGTAAAACAGGCATTTCCTGAAATTGCCTTATGTGATAGTAAAAACCGGTAAAGAAGATAAAGGTTTAGTCAACAAAAGCAGAATGATGATTGCAATCGGGCATAAAAAATTCAAATCTAAAAAAAACAATAATATGTTGTTTGTTGTATGCAATATTTTAAAGATTGATTTAACCATTGCCTTCCTGATTGCGATAATGATTTTAATTTTCTGCCCCTTAGTTTCTGCTGTTGAGAATCCCGATAATGAAAATTTAGCGAAAATTAAAGTGGACGACGTGAACAAAGACAGTTTCCAGGAAGTACATCGTACTCAAGGGAAAGTAGTCTTGATTTATAACGAAGATGCGCTCGATGAAGATGATATGGAATTGAATAATAAAAACGATATCATTCCTGTTCAGGGAGACGCAGTTGTTGAAAACAAAAAAAATGGCAATTCCGCCAGTATTGAAGCGGACAGTATGGATTACGACAACGTTCGTGATGTTTACCATGCCAGGGGTAAAGTAAGTATGTTTTATAGTGGCGCGGCTCTTTCTGCCGATGATGTAGAGTTTGATAATAAAAATAATGTTGCCACCGCTCAAGGCAGCGCCTTTTTGAAAATGGGAGAGGATACCTTGCAGGGCGATAAGATTGTTGTTAATACAGAAAACAAAACCGGGGTTGCTTATAAAGCTAGTGCTTTTTACGCAAGAAATAATTTTCATGTGAAAGGCGATAAAATCGAAAAGACCGGCGAAAATACATATTTTATTAAACAACCTTCGGCAACAACATGTGATGGCGATAATCCCGATTGGCAAATTACCGGCAGCGAAATGAGTGTAACCATCGAGGGTTACGGTGTAATGAAGAACGCCTGGTTTCTTGCGAAATGTTTGCCAATATTCTATTCTCCGATTCTTCCTTTTCCCGCGAAAACCAAACGTCAGTCGGGATTACTGCTCCCCTATCTTGCCTATTCCAGAGATAAAGACGGTATCGATATTGAGGTTCCTTATTTTTGGGCGATTTCTCCTCAGATGGATGCTACTTTTTATCAGCGCTATATCGAAAAAAGAGGATTCAAAGAAGGCGCGGAATTCAGATATTATCTGGGGGAAAAATCATTTGGAACATTTTACGGTGACTACATAGAAGATACACGCCACGTTACTGAAACAACAGATATGGCAACAAGCCGTAACTGGCAGGAAATGCACAAACGCTGGTCTTATTATTTTAATCATCAGACAAATTTCGATTCGCAGTTTTATTTAAGAACCGATCTGAAAAAGGCATCAGATAAGTGGTATTTTAAAGATTTTTCGTCTCATAATTACTACCTTGATAATTATGCCCAGACAGGTGAAGACAATTTTAAAAACGTTTCCTTCAAAGGAGATCAATCACTTCGTTATCAGGAATCGACCATCCGTGTTTATAAAGGATGGTCTAACTTTAATTTAACAGGAATGATCAATTCCACCGACGATTTTGCAGCCGTCAATAATGATCAAACTTTGCAGAAATATCCGGAGATAGTTTTGACGGGCATCAAGCAACCCTTTTTAAACACTCCCGTGTATTACGAATTCACAGGCACTTACGATTATTTATACCGGGGTGAAGGCCAAAAGGGTCACTACGTTGATTTCTTGCCAACTGTATCGGCTCCGTTTAATATATCCCGGTACGTTAAAATCATTCCGCAGTTTGCCTTCAAAGAGACATTTTGGAGCAGGGACGACAATCAAACCGATTCAAAAAACAAGACGGCCGATAGAACTGTTTTTAACGCGTCGGTATCTTTAAGCAGCCAGCTTTCCCGTATATTCAATGTTAATGTAAATGGTTGGGAAAAAGTAAGGCATGAAATAAGACCGGAAATAATCTACTCCTATATTCCAGACGTGAATATGGACAATGTTCCCGATTATTATGTGCCTGCTTCATCACCGTTTCCGATGCCCGGTTCAAATCCCTTCGCAACTGTATTCGGTAATGCTTTAACAGAGCAAAACGCTGTTGCCTGGTCGTTTACAAATACCCTTACCGCAAAAGTAAAGGATGATCATGGCGCATACAGTTATCTGGAATTTCTCCGGCTGAGATTATTTCAGATTTACGACATACATGAAGCCAATAAAAGTATGGAAGGCGTTACTCAGGAAAGAAGGCCTTTCTCCGATCTGGGGATAGAGTTTGATCTTACTCCTCACAAATATTTTTCGTTCATGGCGCGCAACGTATACGATGTTTACGATGGATGGAAACAAACAAATTATGATTTAAATGTCAAGGATTGGCGCGGAGATACGATGACGATCGGTTACCGTTATACTTTAGACTCTATTGAAGAAATCAATCTTTATTTAAAGGCAGTGATCACTGAAAATATTGATGGCACGTTTATTTCGAAACATGATCTATTTAATTCCAGGACAATAGAGAATACAGTCGGGATTTTTTATCACAAACAATGCTGGGGTATGGGGTTAGATTTAACCGAAACCGATGACGACGTCAGGTTTATGTTTAAAATATCGCTGGCCGGTTTGATTAATATGGGAAATAAATAAAATTCCCGGTAGCCGGTTATTTACATTTTAATATAGCATAATAGTATGCGTTCAAATTAACATTTCTGTAAAACGACTCGGTAAAGATATTTATGGATACGTTTATTTTAGCTGCGACCAGTTTCACTATCGCTGTTTCTCTTATGATTTCCGGCAGGAAGGATCATCTACAGTCTTCTTTCTCCCGCTTATGCGCTGCTGTTTTTATCTCGCAGGCGGCAATTTCCATGGGGGAAGTTTTTCATTTCGGTTTTTTGCAGAAAATCAGCTATCTCGGAACTCTGGCAATCGCGCCTTTAGCGCTCGGATTTTTCCGTTATCTGACAAGGACCAAGTCTTTGATTTCTTTGAGGATGTTTGTCTTGTTTATTCTGACAAGTTTGTGCGGAACTGTTTGCGTTTTCACTTCCTTGTCCAACGGAGTTTATTTTAATGCCGCCATAACATCATACACGCTTTTTGCTCTGGTTTTGTGTTATGCGGCTCTTTGGTGGCACACAAATAAATTGCCTTCCGGAAATGAAAAAAAACGTTTTGGATATTTACTTTTTGTCTGTCCTATTGCTCTGGTTCCGGGTAATATGCATTTATTGAATTACTGGGGACTTCAATTGCCGGTAGTAAAAGGCGTTGCCTCATCGGTTTTGCTTTATTTTATTTTGCTGGTTATCGCTTATCCGCAGCTTCGTGAACTGCATGATTTCTTTGCGCGGTGGCTGATAATTTTTGTCAATACTGTTACCGGAGCAGTCATTTTTTATTTCGCAGCTTTATTTTTCAACGGCACTCCACCAACCATTATGGGTTTATTACTGGCGGCTTTTCTAATATCTTTGTCTTTCTCGCCGATGAAGATGATTTTAAGAAAAATATTCAGTTACTTTTATCCGGATAGTAAAGATGTTTTTACCTCTCTTTATGAATTTGACGAAAAACTGGAAAGGGAGAAAGCGCTGATGCTGGCGGAAATGGCTCCGGTTGTCGCTCATGAAATCCGTAATCCGCTGGGTTCCATCAAAGGAGCGGCTCAATATCTGAAATCGGAAGCGTCCACTCAGGAACAACACGAACTCTTGAATGTTATTGTCGAAGGAACGGACAGATTGAACAACGTTGTCAGTCAAATCCTCGATTATGCGCGTCCGTACAAACTCAACCTTAAATCTCAAAATATCAACCTGGTTATTAAAAAAGTCATTTCTATTATCGCCGCAAATAAACTGGTAGAAAAAATTGCCATTGTCCAGGATTTGGATGAAAAACTTCCCGAAGTGGAAGTGGATGAACAGCAATTTATACAGGTAATTTTGAATATAGCGCTAAATGCCATTGAATCAATGCCGCAGGGCGGCACTTTGACTTTTCGTACGTCCAGTAAGGAATTGGAATCTGAAGGGATGATAATTGTGACTATTCGAGATACGGGAATCGGAATCAATAATAAAGACATCAAGGATATTTTTAAACCGTTTTTTACGACCAAGGAAAGAGGTACTGGATTGGGGCTGGCCATCTGCCAGAAAATTATTAAAGAGCACGGCGGCAGTATAAGTGTTGAATCAATTTCTTTTCAGGGCACTGTGTTTTCCATCAGGCTTAAAGCGATTGCACAGGATTGAAACAATCTGACTTGATTAAAATTCCAAAGCGTAATAATTAAAAATCATGGAAAAAATTTTAATCGTTGATGATGAACTGAATATGCGGCTGGTGTTATCGGCCATGCTGAAGAAGGAAGGCTTTGAGATTTCTTCCGCTTCCAACGGACGCGAAGCTCTGCAGATTCTGCAATCAAATAATATGGATGTCGTTATTACCGATTTGAAAATGCCGGATATCGACGGTATGGAATTGCTGACCAGTATCTCCGGACGTCATCCGGAAATTCCCGTGATTATGATTACAGCTCACGGCACAATAGCAACCGCCGTGGAAGCTCTGAAGAAAGGCGCGTTTGATTATATTACCAAACCATTCGATATTGATGATTTAAAAAACATCATTTCCAAAGCCATTAAAACACGCGCTTTAAAAGAAAGCGAATTATCTTTGCCGCCGGCTGAAATCGAACGCATAGGCATTATCGGCGTAAGCCCCAAAACCATGGAAGTTTTTGATGCGATCAAAAGGGTTGCCCAGACAACAACAACGGTTATGATTACGGGTGAAACGGGCACTGGTAAAGAATTGGTTGCCGAAGCTATTCATTACAATTCTCCGCGCAAGAATAATCCGCTGATCAAACTCAATTGTGCTGCTATTGCCGAAACATTGATGGAAAGCGAACTTTTCGGTTATGAAAAGGGCGCCTACACCGGCGCGGCCATTACCAAGCCGGGGAAATTTGAACTGGCCCATAAGGGAACTCTTTTTCTTGATGAAGTAGCGGAGATCCCGCGCGAGATGCAGGTCAAACTACTGCGCGTTATTCAGGAACAGGAATTTGAGCGGGTCGGCGGATTGCGGACAATTAAAGTCGATGTGCGCATTATAGCCGCCACTAATCAGAATCTTTCGCGTCAGGTGCAGGCGGGGAGTTTTCGCGAGGATTTGTATTATCGCCTTAATGTATTTCCTATCGATATTCCGCCGCTTAGAGCAAGAAAAGAAGACATTCTTCCGCTCGTTGATTTTTTTATGGAAAAGTTCAATAAAAAACTGGAACGTTCAGTCAGAATGGAACTTGAAGTGAAGGAAATGCTCTTACGCTATGAATGGCCGGGCAATATTCGCGAACTGGAGAATCTCATCGAAAGGATGATGCTTCTGGCAAAGGATAACCGGATTACTCCCGGGGAAGTTCCCGATGAATTCAAAATTTCTCTGGATAAGATTGCTGCGATGCCAACAGATGACAGCAAAAAACCGTTTAAAGAATACATACGCGGGCACGTAGAGAACGTTGAGCGGCAGATGATTATCAAATACCTTGAGGAAACTGGTGGTAATGTCACCAATGCGGCTAAGAAAATGGGTCTCAGCCGCAAGGGATTGCAGTTGAAAATGATTAAGTATGACCTGCGCAAATAAATAAGCGAGGTAAAGAATAAGGCGTAATCTAACTCAACTAAATGTAGGGCGCATTCCCCGAATGCGCCGAACGGATTGTTCGGGGAACAATCCCTGAGATTGCTTCGCTCATTATCTTTCCCCGCACCCTTTGCCCGGGGCTTCGGCTCACCGCAAAGACACTACGACAGGGTCTTGAAGGCCGGTATCCATGGTTTTCTGGATGCCGGATCATGTCCGGCATGACAATGTTTTTGGGGATCATTAATAAATATACTGGGAGGATAAAAAATGAACTTCAAAATAGGCCTGGTTGTTATTCTTGTTGTTCTTGCTCTAATCTTTGTTGCTCAGAATATAGAAGTAGTCACTGTAAGTTTTTTGTTCTGGGAAATGTCCATGTCGCGCGCTGTGCTGATATTTTTTACCTTATTAATCGGTTTCATTATCGGTTGGTTCCTGAACAGTTATCTGTCCTATCGTAAAGATAAAAAAGAATCTTCCGATTTTAAGGTCTAAAGAACAGCACAGAAAAGAGCGGCTGATTTTATCCGATGGCCTGGATCCGACGAGCCGAACACAACAAATGAACCTATCTTGCCCCTTATATTTAAAACCCGCACTAAGCAAATAATTGAACACTTGCAGCAAGTTTAGGGCGACATTTCATAATCGTGATGACATGCAAAAATGAAAGCAATTAACTATAAAGGGCAAAGCATAATTACCACAAGGCATTATGACTTTTGGCTCAGGATTCAAAAAATATTACTCGCAAATTATTGCTGGTGATGTTTTAGTATTAAGCACATTCTTTCCAAAAGCACCCTGGAAAGCAGAATTAGCAATGGCGCGAAATCCAATTATCTACGGACTTGCAAATGAAATTTATGTTGCTGAATCAGCCGAAAAAGGCGGAACATGGTCGGGTGTTGTTGACGGATTAAGAAAGGGAAGGAAAATTTATGTACGTCAACCTGAACAAACAGAAAAAAATGCAAATCTTGTTTTAATTCAGAAAGGTGCAGTTCCTGTTGACTACAACGGCAACGAATTTTCAAAATCTTATAGCTCATTAATAACTGAGCAAATATCACTAGTTCGGGAACCAAATGACAATGATTCATTAGAAATGAAAATTCGTTCTGCACTTAATGGCAGAATCTTAAGTGCAAAAGAAATACTTTTTAAAATTGATTTGGACTGGACACCTAACAAATTGAGAGCACACTTGAAGAAACTTGACTTTATTGAAGCAGTAAAAGATAAAAGAACAAATCAATACAAGCTCAAAGGTACAACAGACACAACTCAAACAATACTTTTTACTTAGGACAAAAAGAAAACCATCTGTAAACAATATATTACTGTAATCATATTTTCAGTGGTGCATTGCGACATCCGCCGTAAATCGCATGTCTGGTTGACGATTATTTACTCATTCACTTTTCTCTGTGTGAACGGCGCGTTCTGCCTGAGAGAAATAATCACGCAACCCGTCATATATATAGAGAACCGCTTTAACGTAAACGTCGCTGTGATTGTAGGCAAAAACGGCTCTGTACTTGCTGTTGTAATTGCCGATGTTCTCTCCTGAAAGATTATTCTTATAAAGGTAATTTTCCACGCTGAAGATAGTATCTTCTATGTCGAAAGGATCTACATCATCATTGATTCCATTTGAATCAATGAAAAATGTCAACAGAGAAGAAGGGATAAACTGTCCCCAGCCGATTGCGCCGGCATATGAACTCGTAAAATACTGCGGCGTATGTCCTGTCATTCGTGAAAATTTATAAAGAGCTGTTATTTCACGAACGGCAAATTTTGTCCGGTTAGTGAAAATGTATTGCGATACTAAAGAATTGAACGCGTAGAATTTTCCGCGCTGCTGGCGATCGGCGAAATTGGTTTCGATGCCGATGATGGCAGCGATCAATTCCTTGTGGATTCCGTGTTTCGTCTCGGCATGGTTGAAAATCTCGATATGGTCTTCAATGAATGGCTTTCCTTTTTTTATTTTGGCATCCACGCCTATGCGCGCGAAGTACCAGGCCGCATTGCGTTTTTTGTCATGATCGGTCTGTTTTTCAGCAGATCGCTTAAAATATTGATCTATATTCGAATGGATTTGAAAAGTTTCATTTTTAATCTGTTCATCCAACCATTCTCCAGGCACTTCGTTCATGATCAGCAGATGTTTCAGTTCTTCAATTTTAACCGGGATAGCTGAATCCGGGCTTTTCTTGACCTGCATAGTTTCTGATGCGCAGCCAACCAAAATAAAGATCATAAAGACTATAATTAGTGAATATCTTAATTTCATTTTACCCCGTTAGAATAGCTAATCTCTTCTAACGGGGTTTACTAGACAATGAACGATATTGTCAAATCTTTTCAATCCGGATTTACACCGTTTTTCCAGAATAATGATGGTCTTGTAATCAAGTTAAGGTTAATGTATAAATTATCCAGACTATGATAACGAAACAAGACATCATCACGGAAGCCAAAAGATTGAAGTTTGCCGATATAGGTTTTACTGACGCCCAGCCTTTTGACTCTCAAAGGGAATATTTGCAGGCGCATCAGGAGGAATATGGCTGGGCGGAAGCAATCGGTTTGAGTTTGATTGCGGGAACGGATCCTAAGAATATTCTTCCACAGGCAAAATCAATAATCGTATTGCTGGAATCTTATTTCGAAGAATCTTACCCGCTGCAATTGGAGCGTCATTTCGGACGCTGTTATCTTGACGATGACCGCGTTACCAAAGATGGTTTGGCGCTTAGACTTAAAGCTTTCCGTAAATTTCTTCAGGCAAATGGTATTGATTCCAAGGTGCCGTTTAACTTGCCGCATCGGTTGTCAGCCGCGCGTGCCGGATTGGGCACTTTTGGCAAGAATTGTCTTTTCTACGCGCGGCGTGTCGCTCGAACCAGTTCGTTTGTTTTTCCCGTTGCTCTTGCAATTGATCATGAATTTGTCGCTGACGAACCGGAGGTTTCTATTGGCTGTCCCGACTGGTGCCGCAATGCCTGCGTGGCGGCGTGTCCTACACACGCTCTCCAGGGAGGTGGAAAGATTGATCCCCGCCGCTGCATTTCTTTCTTAACATATTACGGTGATGGTCTTACTCCGCTTGAACTCCGCGAACCTATGGGTATGAATATTTATGGATGTGATCGTTGTCAGAATGTTTGTCCTCGCAATACACCTTGGATGGCCCAGGAAAAACCGCAAAATCCCCGTGTGTTAGCAAAGACTGCGAATTTTGATCTTTCCCGTCTGCTGCATATGGATAAACCGTACTTCGAAAATAAAATCTGGCCTCATATGTTTTACATGTCAACCGATGATGTCTGGCGCTGGAAGATGAATGTGGCCCGCGCCATGGGTAATAGCCTTAATCCGGTTTATGTCGCCGAGCTCATTTTGGCCTTTAAAGAAAATTCTGATGAGCGCGTCAGATGTATGATAGCCTGGGCTTTGGGGCGGATCGGCAACAAAGAAGCGATGGACGGACTTGAACAGTTTTCCAGGGACAGCAAGGATAACGTCAAGGAAGAGATCAAACAAGCTATGGTGTTGATTGAGAAGAAAAAAGTTTAATCTTATTCAATCGAAATATCTATTACTTCGAAATTTCGTATGCCGCCGGGTGTTTGCACATTGATTTCACTGCCGATTTTTTTACCAATGAGAGCTTTGCCGATGGGAGAGGTTACGGAAATCTTGTTTTGATTAATGTCAGATTCATAGGGGCCGAGCAGTTGATAGCTTATTTTTTCGCCGCTGTCGATATCTTCCAGGCTTACATAACAACCGAAGACCACTTTTTCAGTGGTCAATCCTTTTAAATTAATAATATTGGCCATAGCCAGTTGATGTTCCAGTTCCTGCACTTTTCCATAAAGAAAAGACTGTCTTTCTTTGGCGGCACTATATTCAGCGTTTTCTGAAATGTCACCATGTGCGCGTGCAGTTTCAATATCGCGAACATTTTCAGGAATAGATATGTTTTTTATTATTTCCAAATCTTTTTTCAATCTTTCAAAGCCTGCTTTTGTAATCGGTATTCTTTCCATAATAACTCCGGATTGTTTACTATGTCCTGGCGTGATCTGTTTAAAACAACGGGCAGGATAATAACCTGGCCTTTGTCTAATAAAGAATAAGTGCTCTGTCAAGAAACATTTGATGGCTGGAATCGTCCGATTGTGCTATTTAGGGCATAATGCAGAAAACAAAGGTTTTTAAAGATGATGCTTGATAAATTCAACAGAGAAATAAATTACCTGCGTGTTTCCATAACTGACAGGTGTAATTTGCATTGCAGTTATTGCCGCCCCAAAGAGGGAATTTCTTTGCAGGGGCATGACGATATTCTGCGTTACGAGGAAATAATCCGCATTGTTTCCGTTGCTGTAAAAATGGGATTGGTCAAGGTGCGGGTAACAGGAGGCGAACCGTTGGTCCGCAAGGGCTTTGTTGATTTTATTGCCGAACTGAAAAAAATCGACGGTTTGCGAGACATAAGTCTGACAACAAACGGCATTCTTCTGGAAGAATTCGCCCAAAAGATTTTTGATGCCGGTATTTGCCGCATAAATATTAGCCTTGATTCTTTAAATAAAGATAAGTATTTTCATATTACTAACGGCGGAGATTTGGATGCCGTTTTGCGTGGAATTACCCGGGCTGAAGAAGTCGGGTTTGCCCCGATAAAAATCAACACAGTTGCCATTAAAGGTTTTAATGATAATGAAGCTCTGGACTTTGTCCGATTAGCTGTAGACAAGCCTTTTCAAATACGGTTTATTGAATTGATGCAGGTTGGCCAGCAAACAAATCTGGGTGACGTTGGGGATTATATGCCGACGTCGCAGTTGATTGATAAAATCAAACAGAAATACGAATTGGAACCGATAAAAAACAAGAAAAAAAGATTCGATGGTCCGGCTAGAGTATTTAAAGTAAGAGGAGGCCGTGGTGAAATCGGTTTTATTAACCCGGTGAGCGATCATTTTTGTTCAACCTGTAACCGTTTGCGCCTGACTTCTGATGGTAAATTGCGGGTTTGCCTGCTTAACGAAAAAGAAGTTGACTTGAAAACTGCTCTACGGGAAAATTGCAGCGATGCGGAATTGGAAAAACTTTTCTGGGATGCCGTATTACTGAAACCTGAACAACATGATCTGATCTGCACGGAAAACAGTTTAAAGAAATGCCGGAATATGTCGGCGATTGGCGGTTGAAAACAGAAATCAAAGAGTTTATTTTATAAAAAACAAGATATAAAATTTTATACATAATTTAATATAAAATTCACCGGGGAAAACTCAAATGTTTTTAGATAAAAAATCTGCCCAGTTATCCGATGAACAACTGAAAACATTGCGGAGAAATTATATTCTTTCGCGTCAGAAAGAACTGGTTCTGGATTTGGTAGTTCCGTTGGCTGGCGAAAGAATTCTGGATGTGGGCTGTGGCACTGGAGAAAATTTACTTTTTTTTCAGGATAAATGGTGTTCTTTAACGGGAATTGATTCTTCCAAAGAAAAACTGGATGTTGTCCGGCAAAAATACGGCGACCATGTCGAACTGATTCTGTCTCAACCTGAAGACATTCCCTTTTCCGACAATGAATTTGACATCGTAACTTTGATTAATGTTCTGGGAATCTCTGCTAACCCACAAAAAATAATTGAAGAAGCAATCAGAGTTTGCCGCGGCCGGGTCTTTATCGGATTTATAAATGTTTATTCTTTTGTGGGTACCAAGCAGGGATTGAAAGAAATGTTTGGTTTTCCCCTTTCACGGGAAATGCGTTTTTTTAGTTTTCCTGAAATTAAAACCATGGTAAAAAATTGCGCTGGCGATACTGCCATTAAATGGGGCAGTGTCATTTATTTTCCCAATATTGTTCATTATTTTTTCGAGGAGTTGGAGGAAATTTTCCCGCTCCGGAAAAATCCCTTTGGCGCTTTTGTTGGCCTGATATTCCCTGTTAAATACACTTACAGGACGGCGCAGAGCCCGATTATGGAATCATTTAAACTGGAAGCTAAAACCAGAAACACAGCTCCTGAAGCTATTCGGGAAAAACTTAAGACAGGCGGATAAATGATTAAAGAAGCGATGCTATATGAAAAACTTTCTGAAGGACAGGTGCGCTGTAATCTGTGCTCTCATAGATGCGCGATTAAGCCTGATAAGCGGGGTGTGTGCGGAGTAAGGGAAAATAGAGAAGGCGTTCTGTACTCACTGGTTTATGGGACACTGATAGCCGAAAATATTGATCCCATCGAAAAAAAACCTTTCTTTCATGTGTATCCCGCTTCCAGATCCTATTCCATTGCGACGGTGGGATGCAATTTCAGCTGTGATTTTTGTCAGAATCACGACATTTCACAAATGCCGCGTGCCACGCGCATGATAACCGGCGATGATTTTCTGCCGATGGAAATCGTGGCCAGGGCAAAAAAAAGCGGATCGAAAACAATCGCCTATACCTATACAGAACCCACAATTTATTTTGAGCTGGCCTACGATACCGCAAAAATCGCCGCGGAAAACGGCTTAATAAATGTTTTTGTCACCAACGGTTTTATGACAACCGAAGCAATTGAAACAATAGCTCCTTATTTGACTGCCGCCAATGTGGATTTGAAATCTTTCCGCGACGATTTTTACAAGAAAAAATGCGGAGCCAGGTTAAATCCGGTTCTGGAAAGTTTAAAAAAAATGAAAGAGAAAGGCATATGGGTGGAGATAACCACATTGCTCATTCCCACCTTAAATGACAGCGAAGAAGAACTAAAAGACATTGCCGGATTTATTGCGGGACTGGGAGTAGAAACTCCCTGGCATATAAGCCGTTTTCATCCTCAATTCAAAATGCAGAATCTGCCGGCAACTCCGGTTGCCTCGTTGCATCGCGCAGTGGAAATCGGGAAACAAGCCGGATTAAAATATGTATACAGCGGTAATGTACCGGGAGATGAAGGTGAAAACACATACTGTTTCAATTGCGGGAATCTTTTGATCGAACGCTACGGTTTTAGGATTGTCCGCAATAATCTGAAAGGGAATAAATGCAACAAATGCGGGACGCAATTGGAAGGTGTTTGACATTGAAAACCAGCTTTGTTATATTTCAACAAAGATATTTTTTGTTATTATGCTGAATTAATTAGAATGCAGTAATTGATGGAGCAAGAATAATTCCCAATAACCCGCTTAAATTTTAAAAGGCATTTTGCCAAGGAGAACAAAACAATGGATCAAAATAAATACAAGAAAATAATTTCATCCGCAATAGAACGTGAAGTCGAAGCGAATACGTTTTACAGTGCAGTATCAAAAAAGGCTAAAGACAAAAACATCAAATCTATTTTCAGCCAACTTGCCGAAGAAGAAAAAGAACACAAGCGTACTTTAGAGGGGTTCCTTGCCAAAGCTCCGGAGAAAATGCATTTCTCGGAATCAATAGATTACAAAATTGTGGATGCACTTGTTACACCGCCATTGACTGCCGATCTCAAACCTGTTGAGGGTATTGTAATTGCGATCAAGAACGAACTGGAAGCAATGCAGATGTATACTCAACTGGCAAATGTCAGCACGGACGCAGCGCAAAAGAATATCTTTCTTGAACTGGCCACGATGGAACGCGGCCACAAAAGTAAGCTTGAGGATATATATACAAATATGGCGTTTCCCGAAGTCTGGTAACTGGCGTAGTTTCGTATTGGACATTATGTTCCGCAAAGTTTTATTAAATATCAATTCAAAGGAATCTTAAATGCAATTTCCACATCTTTTTTCATCTGTGACCATTAATGGTATGACTTTAAAGAATCGGGCGGTTATGCCGCCTATGGGTACGGGATATGGTAATCCCGATAGCACGGTCAGCGATCGGCTCGTGACGTACCTTTCACGGCGGGCGCAGGGTGGCACCGGCCTGATAATTACAGAGGTATGCGCGGTCGATCCGCGCGGCAAGGGTTTTCCCAATGAGATTGGCATCTGGAGCGATGCCTTTATTCCGGGGTTGGCGCGCATTCCTGAAGCTTTGCATCACTTTGGAGCTAAGGCTGCACTTCAGCTCCATCATGCCGGCCGTGAAACTTTTGAAGATGCGATAGGCGCTATTCCCGAGGCGCCTTCGGCGATACCCAGCGTTATCCTGGGCCAGCCATGTGAGGCTATGAGCCTGGAACGAATTGCCCAGATTGTCGAGGCCTTCGCTAGCGCGGCCGGACGCGCCAAGACGGCGGGCTTCGATGCTGTGGAGCTCCACGGGGCTCATGGATATCTGTTAAATCAATTCCTTTCTCCCTTTTCCAATCAACGCGATGATAAATACGGAGGGAGCGATGAAAACCGCGCGCGGTTTGTTTTAGAAATTATTGCGGCGGTGCGTAAGAAAGTAGGTAATGATTTTCCTGTCTGGATTCGCGTATCGGCCGATGAACTGGTACGCGGCGGGTATGATTTGCCCTTCATGCAGAAATTTGCGCCATTGATGGTGTCTGCCGGAGTTGATGCCATTCACTGTTCGGTGGGGGTTTATTCCACACCCGGCGGTTTGTCCATTGCTTCCATGGATACAGAGCCCGGTTTCAATTTGTTTCGTGCCCGCGCGCTTAAGGATGTTGTAAATGTGCCCGTTATCGGCGTGGGGCGTATCAATAATCCGGAACTGGCCGATCAGGCTATCGCGCGGGGCGACGCCGATCTTATAAGTTTTGGACGTCAGCATCTGACCGATCCCGACTTTATCAACAAAGTTCGCGATGGAGCTCTTGACGATATACGCTGGTGCACAGCCTGTAATCAGGGGTGTATTGAGCGCTTGAGTTTCGAAATGAAGTCGGCTACCTGCAGCTTCAATCCCGAATGCGGCGGCGAACATAAGGGGCAAGCCCCCAAGGCAAAACCTTCCAGGCGCGTATGGGTCATCGGCGCCGGACCGGCTGGTTTGTCGGCTGCGATGGCGGCATCAGCGCGTGGGCATAAGGTGGAAGTATTTGAGAAGGAAGAAAAACCCGGAGGGCAGTTATTATCAGCCAGCCAGCCGCCTCACAAATCGGCTTTCAAGGACTGGGTCATCTGGTCGCTGCGTCAGCTGAAAAAAAGTTCCACACCTGTTCATTGTCAAAACCTGATCAGCAAAGAAAAAATAAAACAGCATATGCCAGAGGCGGTGATCCTTGCCTGTGGCGCATATCCGGTCACGCTTCCCATTCCCGGCCTTGACTCCGAAAAGGTGGTTGATGCCCGTGACGTTCTTACAGGCAGGGTTGAACTTAAAAGTCCGGCTGTTGTTCTGGGCGCTGGTTATGTGGGTATGGAAACAGCTGATTATTTGCTATCCAAAGGTATACCGGTTACGGTTCTGGAGATGCAGGCATTTCCTCCGGTTGGCAAGTTAACGGCGCATGGATACTGGCTGCACAAACGCATCAAAAGTGCCGGCGGCAGACTGGTCTTTGGTGCTCAGGTAACAGGCATTGAGGCAGGAAATGTGCGTTATCGCCAGGGAGATACAGAACGTATGGAGCATGCAGCCATGATAGTGACTGCCATGGGTGCCAAGTCGGATAATTCTCTGGAGGATGTGCTCAAAGAGTTGATCATTCCCTATATAATAGTTGGTGATGCCAAAAGTCCTCGCCGCGTTCTGGAGGCTATCCATGAAGGCCACAGAGCAGGGGGCGAAATATAATATCAAGTTGCCTGCAAGCTACCGCATTACAGGCAAGAGACATTTCAGCTAACGAATTCCAACTTCGTTCGTTCCTGTAATTTGAGTTTCACTGCCGCTGCAATATCATCTTTGATTTAGAAATGGTCTTAGTGTTAATACCAAGTCGTATTCAAAGGATAACGAATCAATGTAGTCCGAACCAAGCCGTTTCGAAGCGTACGTCACTGGTGAAGACTGCACCGGATGCGCTATTTGTGCCGAAGAGCGTTGTCCGATGAAGGCTATCGAAATGAAAGATGATGTTGCATTCGTCAACACCAAGGAATGCATTGGTTGCGGCTTGTGTGTGACCGGATGTCCGGCCGAAGCTATTAAGCTTGTTGAAAGAAAACAAATTCCCTCTATTCCGGCTACAGTCAGGGAAATGGGAGCAAAAGTACTTCAGGAAAAAGGAAGACTTGACGCTTTTCAACAAAACGGACATACTATGGCTTGCCCCATCGGAAATCTCTCGCTGGAGCTGGCAGGCACTAATGAACGTTTACGTGCCTTCCGAAGCTACTTGACAGGATATTTTGAAAACATTAAAGCATAGGAAAAGAAAAGAAGAGGCATGACAATGATTTTAAATGGGGTAAACTGATAACATGCATGAACTTCCCGTTACGGAGAGTATTTTAAAGGTTGTCCTAAAACACGCAGAAAAAAACAATGTGCGTCAAGTGGTGTCTATTAGTCTGCAGATAGGTAAACTCAGCGATCTCGAAGACGAATGGATTCAGCGCTATTTTGATTACCTGAGTAAGGGCACTTTGGCCGAAGGGGCAAAACTCAAAATCGAGCGAATGCCGATTATGGTGCAATGCAGTGATTGCGCTACTTCTTATGAAGCCCAGGCAACAAATTTAGGTGAGCTTATCTGTCCAGCCTGCGGAGGAAAAGACATCACGCTTGTTTCCGGAAGGGAATATTACATCAAAGATATGGAGGTACAATAGTGGAAGAGGTCAGGCTGATAGAAGTTAAAGAGGAAATCCTGGCGGACAACGTCAAAGTAGCTACCGAAGTCCGGGAACGGCTCCGCAAGACGAAGACCATGCTTTTGAACCTCATGTCTTCACCGGGTTCAGGTAAAACCAGTTTGATTCTTCAAACGATTGCCAATCTGAAAGACAAATTGCGTCTTGGTGTGATTGAAGCGGATATCGATTCCAAGGTGGATGCCGAAAAGGTTGCCGCCCAGGGCATTTCAGCCGTTCAGCTCAGGACGGGTGGATTCTGCCATCTCGACGCTACTATGGTTACTCAAGGTATTAATGCCCTGGCTGTGAACGATCTGGATCTTATCATCATCGAAAATGTAGGGAATCTTGTTTGTCCCGCCGAGTTCGATACCGGCGCTCACAAAAATGTGATGATCCTGAGTGTTCCCGAGGGTGACGACAAACCTCTTAAGTATCCCCTGATGTTTTCCATCTGTGATGTACTGCTCATTAATAAAATTGATTATTTGTCTCTCAGCAATTTTGACATGTCGGCCGTGCGTAAACGAGTCTTGGTTTTAAATCCCCGCATCACCATCATAGAGGTTTCCTGTGTAACAGGATCGGGTATAGAAGACTGGATCACCTGGTTGAAGAAAGAAGTTGACACCTTCAGGCAGTTAAAATAGTTCTCCACCTGAAGTATTGGTAAAAGCAAATTATGGAAGCAACACAAGCGCGTAAAAACAAGGTTGCTGTTAACAGAGGTAATCTGAATTTTACGGCGATTGATTTTGAAACTGCTAACTACGAAAGAACCAGCGCTTGTCAGATAGGAATAGTAGTTGTTAAAGGAATCATCATGAAGCGTTAAGTGATGCGAGGGCAGCGGCCTTGATTGCATTGAAATTGCTGGGATAATAATTGACTTTAGCCAAACATTTGCATTATGCTCACTTTGTGATACAAACTCCTGCAAATATAGTAAATCTTCAGTTTTTCGATTTTTTACTCCAAAATTGATGAAGTCGTAAAAAGTCGAAAAACCGTCATACCGGTGAAGGCCGGTATCCAGAACCTATTGAAATAACTGGATTCCCGCCTTCGCGGGAATGACAAAAAAGGGCAAAAGCGACTTTTTACGAGATCATCAAAATTGATATTTTAGGCATTTTTTATGTCGATAAAGTGTCTTTATTTGAGGAAACTACGTAAAAAAGTAAAGAAGATCAAAGTACTATATATTGTGGTATAAATTATTAGATAACACCATTTGTTGTATTTTTTCTTTACAAAGGAATAATCTTTTGCTAGAATTTTATAAATTCCAGCACAGACATTGAACAGAAAATTTATGAATTTAAAAAAGCTAGAAATATCCGGTTTTAAATCATTTCGCGACAAAGTTAGTCTTGATTTTCACAACGGAATCACGGGAATCGTTGGACCCAACGGTTGCGGAAAGTCCAATATCGTTGACGCGATCCGGTGGGTCATGGGTGAACAACGCGTCAAAGCTTTACGCGGGACAAAAATGGATGATGTTGTTTTTAACGGCAGCCAGGATTCCGCGCCGGTAAGTATAGCGGAAGTTACCATGACTTTGGTTGCCAATGGTCAAAGTTTTCCGGGCGCTTATTCTGAATTGAGTGAGATTTCTGTTTCCCGTAAGGTTGTTTGTGAAGGTGAGCATGAATATTATCTTAACAAGGTTCCCTGCCGGCTTCTTGATATCAAAGAATTCTTCATGGGCACAGGTGTTGGCGCCAGAACATATTCTCTGATTGAGCAGGGGCATGTGTCAAATCTTGTTGAAGCCAAGCCCGAAGATAGAAGGTTGTTTATTGAAGATGCCGCCGGCGTCTCCAAATATAAAAGCCGCAAGGAAGCCGCAGTCCGTAAAATGGAAGCGACAAAACAAAATATTTTGCGGCTGAACGATATCATTAAGGAAGTAAAATCTCAGCTCAATACCATTTCCCGCCAGGCCAAAAGAGCGGAACAATATAAAAACATAAAGCAGCAAAGCAAAGAAGCGGAATTAACAATTGCCCTGCAAAATTATGTTGAACTTGCCGGGAAAGAATCTTCTTTACAGGCTGTGCGAGCCCAACTTCAAGATGAGAATTCAGGCATTCATGCAAATCTCGAAGCTAAAGAATCAGCGTTAGATGAGCTGAAAATGAAACTTTTGGAAAATGAAGAGTTGATTGCCAAAAGCCAGCAGGAACTCTACGAGATAAAAAATACAATCAGTATTAAAGAGAAGAATATCGAATTTGCCAGCCGCCAGGTAGAGGACACCTCGGAACGCAAGCAAAAAGATTTAGCGGAAATTCAACTGCTCCGGACGAAAAAAGCTGATTTGGTTGTAGAAATTGAAAATCTGCGAACAAGTGCGGCTGACGCCGAAAGTAAAATTGCCGTCCTAAAAACAGAACATGACGAAATTCAGCAAAAAGTTCAAGAACTGAACGATATTGATAAAACAGCAAATGCTCAGTTGGAAGAAAAGAAAATTTTATATATCGATATAGTGACGGAAAAAGCCAGGCTCAAGAACATGATTTCCAGTCTGAGCAGAAATATCGAGGATTTGAAAAAACGCGAAGAAAGAGAAACCCGTGAGCTGGACGATGATAAAAAAATGTTTACTGATTTAACAGGCAAATTGGCATCGGTAAATGAAGAGTTGACCAAGGATGAAGAGGACATCGTTCAGTTGGGAGAAAGAAAAGCGATGGCCACGAGCGAGGTTGAGAGATATAAATCGGAGTTACAATCAAACGAGGAAAGCATCGCTAAAATTAAGGAAGATATAAATGTTAAATCATCCCGATTGGTTTCCCTGAAAGAATTTCAGGAAGCATATAAGTGGAGTAATGAAGGCGTTAAAACGATCATTGAAAATAATGAACAAAGAGATAATTTCTACGGAGTTGTGGCTGATCATATAAATGTTTCCCGTGAATATGAATCTGCTGTGGAAGCGGTGTTGGGAGAAAAGCTTCAATATGTGGTCGTCAAAAGTCAGGAAGACGGTGTACGTGCTATCGATCATTTAAAAAACTGTCAATTGGGCCGCGGCAGTTTTGTATCCGTGGATTTGAAAAATCATGAAGCAAAAACTTTCAGTGAAGAACATCTTCAGGAAGCTGAATATTTGTTGCAGAAAGTTAAAGTTCATGAGGATTTTAAACAAATTGCCGAATGTCTTTTAGGCGATGTTCTAATCATACCAACCATTGAAAAAGGTCTTTCTCTCTGGAAGAAAAATGGTTTTAAAGGGACTTTTGTTACACCGGATGGAGATATTATCAGTCCGCATGGCGTGCTGACAGGCGGCAGCGGAGCGGCGGTGGAAAAAAGTCTTTTAGCGACGAAAAGGGAAATTAGTGAACTGGGAAACGAAGTATCATCGCTCTCCTCAGATTTAGAACTAAAGACAGATCAAAAAAAGAAACTTGTTTCCATGATAGCTCAATGGGAAGAAGAATTGGCTCAAATGAGAACCAGGATTCATTTGCTGGAAATTGCTATTAACGGCAGGAAAAAAGATCACGAACGTTTTGGAGACGAAACAAACAGATTAAAGCAGAGAATTGCTGTTTTGGAATTTAACCGGCAAAACATAAAGGCGGAAGAAGTTGAAGCCGAAGAAAAGTTGCAAAAATTCAACGCCGATCTTTTACGCAAAGATGAAGAAGAAAAAGAAATCAATGCGCTCATTTCCAATTTAAATGCGGAAAGAGATCAGACGCGGGTGATAATTGATGAACAGGAGCGTTATTTAACAGACAAAAAAATAGAGATGGCTTCTTCAGAAGAGAAAAAGGAAGCTGATTTACGGACAATATCGCGACTGCAAAATGATATCAGTGCAATAGAAAATGAAGATATGGTTAAAGGTGAGGAGATTGTTTCCTGCGAAAAACAGATTATCGAATTAACCCGGACAATCGAAACTGAGCAAACGATACTCAAGGAACTTTATTCCGGATTTGCAGCACAGGAAACGGTTCTGGCAGAAAAAAAGGCGGCGCAGAATCGGGAAGACGCGCAACTGAAAATAAAAGAAAATGAAATCAGGGAAATAAAAAAGAAACTTGATGAATTACGTCAGCAGATAAATGAAATGGAAATTCAGTGTCGCGAAGTGGCCTTAAATGGCGAAAATTTGAGAAAGATCATTGCCGAAAAACATGATCTTGACCTGAAAAGCATGGTCGGCGGATTTACGAAAATTGAAGAGGAAAAACTTACCGAACTCATCGCCTTACTGGAAAAAAATAAACAAATAATAGATGAATTCGGCGAAGTAAATTTGCTTGCCCTTAATGAATTTGAAGAGCTCGATAAACGTTATAACTTCTTATCGGCACAAATATCGGATCTGAATACTTCGCTTAATGTTTTGCAAAGGACCATTACACGCATTAATAAAATTTCCCGCGCCAGATTTGCCGAAACCTTTGAAGCCGTTAATGCCTGCTTTAAGGACGTATTTGCGCAGATCTTTCCGGGAGGCCGCGGAGAGCTTTTGCTGACTGATGAAAATGATTTGCTGGAAACAGGAGTTGATATCGATATTCAGGTCCCCGGCAAAAGAAGACAAAATGTTAATCTGCTGTCCGGTGGTGAAAAGTCACTGGTGGCGGTTGCTTTGATTTTCGCCATTTTAAAGTATCGTCCTTCGCCGTTCCTGGTTCTGGACGAAGTTGACGCTGCCCTGGATGACGCCAATACCAATCTGTTCAACCGGCTGATTCAGGATGTTGCCCGGCAATCTCAGGTTGTTATGATTACGCACAACAAGAGTACAATGGAAGTTGCCAACTCTCTATTTGGAGTAACCATGCAAAAACAGGGGATATCTTCTCTGGTTTCCGTCAATCTCAACTAGCCCACTTTTAAATCAAAGCGCTATTTTTGTTGGCACAGCCTGGCCCGGCGCAGGCCGGGGCTGCCGGTTTTTTCAACGTATAACCTGATGCTTTACTTCTTCATAAAAAGCGGTTATTAATTATCATCGCATAAGAAAGGTGTATGTATGGCAAAGATAAGTTTTTTTGAAAAAATAAAAAATGGGCTGACCAAAACAAGGAATGCTCTGACGAAAAATCTGGATAATCTTATTTTCGGCAGAAGAGTTCTGGATAAAGAACTCTTCGATGAACTGGAAGAGCTTTTAATTTCTGCGGATATGGGTCCCCAGTTTACCTGCGATTTGATTGATGATGTTAAACAGCGCGTCAGCCGTAATGAACTACAGAACGCTCAGGAAATAAAAAAGATTTTGCAGGAGCGGATGATTGCCATTCTGCAAAAGATGGAGAAGCCCCTGTCTATTCCTAAAGGGAAACCATTTATTATTATGACTATCGGGGTCAATGGCAGCGGTAAAACAACCACCATAGGCAAATTAGCGAACTCACTGAAAAGTGATGGCTATGAGGTCATGCTGGTTGCCGCCGATACTTTCCGGGCGGCGGCTGTCGAACAACTGGAAGTTTGGGGTCAGCGCGTGGGCGCTCCGGTTATCAAGCAAAAAACGAACGCCGATCCCGCAGCGGTTGTCTTTGACGCTATGGCAAAGATTAAAGCCGGATATTCCGGAGTTGTTATTGTGGATACGGCCGGCCGGTTGCATACCAGCGTAAATTTGATGGAGGAATTGAAAAAGATAAAAAGAATCATTAACAAAGAAATGCCGGAATTGTCGCCGGAGATATTACTGATTCTTGATGCGACGACAGGCCAGAATGCCGTTGTTCAGGCCAAGACGTTTAAAGAAGAAATCGGAGCGACCGGTATTGTTCTGACTAAACTTGATGGCACATCCAAGGGCGGCGTGGTAGTGCGCATAGCCAGTGAGCTTGCCCTGCCGGTCCGGTATATCGGGGTCGGCGAGGGTCTGGATGATTTGCGCGTTTTCGACAGCGGTAATTTTACAAAAGCTCTTTTGGACTAAATTGTTATGAAATCAGGCAATATCTCATGAATAAAATCTATGCCATAGGAGATATTCACGGCTGTCTGGAAAAGCTTAAAGATCTGATGTCCAGGATTGATATCGACAGACAAAATGACACGCTGATCTTCATCGGTGATTACATTGATCGCGGTAAATACAGCAGAGAAGTTGTCGATTATGTTATCCGGTTGCAGGGCGAGTATAAAAATACAGTCTGCCTGCTGGGTAATCACGAGTACATGCTTGTACGTTACCTTGAGTGTGTGGATGAAGATATTTATTTGGGAAATGGCGGCATAAATACCCTTCAATCCTATGGAATTTTCCTTTCCGATGGTGCAGAAGAAAGAAAGCGTAAGCTTCCGGGGAAACACCGGCAATTCTTCGAATCGCTTTTGTCTTATTATGAAACGGAAGATTATATCTTCGCTCACGCCGGTCTTAAGCCTGGTGTAACCTTAACCAAACAAAAAATAGATGATTTGTTATGGATAAGATACGAGTTCATACAATCCGAGAATGACTTTGGTAAAATAGTTGTTTTTGGCCATACTCCTTTGACGAAACCTTTAATTGATAAAAATAAAATAGGTATAGATACCGGTGCGGTTTATGGTGGAGTGCTTACTTGTGTGGAGCTGCCGGAAGTAAAAATTTATCAGGCGTAAATATGAAAATTATTGAATGCGTACCGAATTTTAGCGAAGGGTGTGATTCCCGGACAATCACGGCGATTGCTGCTGTTTTTAAATCATTTCCCGACGTGCAACTGGCTGATTTTAGCGGTGATGCCGATCATAATAGAAGTGTTTTCACCTTTTTGGGAAAGCCGAAGGATGTGCTGTCCGCGGCGCTTGCTGCCTGTGGTAAAGCTCTGGAACTGATTGACATGCGTAAACAGGCCGGAGCTCATCCGCGTTTGGGCGCAGTTGATGTTGTGCCTTTTATTCCACTGGGAACGGCGAAGATGAAAGACGCGGTTGATCTGGCCCATTCTTTCGGGAAACAATTGGGCGAGTGCTTTGGCGTTCCCGTATATTTCTACGCTTTTGCGGCGCGAAAAGATCCGTATATAGAATTGCCAGACGTTCGCCGCGGTGGATACGAAGGATTGGCGGAAAAAATGATGTGTATGAAAGATATTCCGGATGAAGGAGGGGAGAAATTCAATGCGCAGTCCGGTGCTACTGTTGTTGGTGCCAGAGATTTGCTGGTTGCTTATAATATAAATCTGGCTAGTGAGGACTTGCATCTTGCAAAGCATATAGCGTCGCGAATCAGAGAAAAGGGCGGCGGTTTGAAATCTGTGCGCGCCATCGGATTAATGTTAAAAAGCCGCGGTGTGGCGCAGGTGTCTATTAATTTGATTAACTGTAAAGAAACGCCGCTGAAGACGGTTTTTGACCGGGTAGAAATTATGGCGGCTGAGGGTGGCGCCAAAATATTGGAATCGGAATTAATCGGCCTTGCTCCCAAATGCGCTTTTGCCGGCACAACACCTGAATATCTGAAACTCAAAGATTTTGACAAGCACCGCCTGCTGGAAACTCATCTGAAACATTTTCAAGCTTTAAAAATCAAGAAATGATTCAACTGCGAGCTAATAGCAGCAATTCCTGAGGACTGTCGAAAAGGTAGTCCGGTTTAACCGCGGCCATTTTTTCTTTACTGTGCCAGCCCCAGGTAACACCAACGGTTTTGACGCCTGCCTGTTTTCCTTCCTTGATATCGCCGATTGTGTCACCGATATAGTAAATATCGTTCGGTGCTCCAGAATATTTTTTTACGGCGTAGACCATTTTTTCCTTTTTACTGAAGTTGAAATCGGAACCGAGAATTTCCTGAAATATTCCATTAAAATGATAGAGGCGCAAAGCCTCTTGAATAGTCGGGCTGTCATTTGAAGAAATAACGATAAGTGTATGATTTTTTCTGAGGTCATTAAGGACCGGCGGGATAGCTTTAAAGGGCTTCATCTTACTGTAATCAATCCGCGCGATAATATCTTCGGCGGCTTCCATAAACACGTCTAAATTAACGCCTTTCTTTTCCAGAGACTCGTAAAAATTATTATCAAAGAGCTCCAGAAATTCTTCTCTGCCACGTGTTAACGGCTGTTTTATTTTTATGAGGCAATCGGTAACTGTCTTTTCGTAAACATCCAATGAGTCAACAAGGACACCGTCAAAATCAAAAAGAAACAATTTCATAAACGCTTTTCCCCTTTATGCATACGGAAGATGGAAATGCTATACGGCTTTGTAAGGATTCCCTTTTCCGTAATAATCGCGGTAATATATTTAGCCGGTGTTATATCGAAAGCCGGATTATAAACTTTTGTTCCAGCCGGTGCGCTGCGAACCCCCTTAAAATTCGTTACCTCTTCACTTTTTCTTTCTTCAATAGGAATGACCTCTCCTGTCTTTAAAGAAACATCAATTGTGGAAAGCGGCGCGGCTATGTAAAATGGAATACGATGCGCCCGGGCCAAAACCGCCAGAGAATAGGTGCCGATTTTATTGGCCGTATCTCCATTGGCGGCGATTCGATCTGCTCCCACTATAATCTTATCAATCTTTCCCTGGCTCATCAGGAATCCCGCCATGTTGTCGGTAATCAGCGTGAAAGGAATTTTTTCTTTTTTCAATTCCCACGTGGTGAGTCTTGCGCCCTGAAGTACTGGTCTGGTTTCGTCCACGTATACATGCAGTTTTTTGCCCTCATCGCGGGCCGCGCGAATGACGCCCAATGCGGTCCCATATCCGGCCGTTGCCAAGGCGCCGGCATTGCAATGAGTCAGGATATTATCTCCGTCGGCAAAAAGCGGGCTGCCGTTTTTTCCCATTTGACGGTTTATTTCTATGTCTTCCAAACATATGCATTTCGCTTCATTGATTAGTTCTTGAACCAGATTACTTTGGCTTGCCGGTTTTGTTCGAGAAATAACTTCTTTCATTCGTTCCAAAGCCCAGAAGAGATTGCGCGCCGTTGGCCGGGATTTTGCGATTTCTTCACAAATGGCAAAAAATGCTTTACGGAATTCTTTTGGAGATAAAGAGGGCAGGTGCAGGGCTCCCAAAGCGGTCGCCATTGAGGCGGCAACGCCGATGGCCGGAGCGCCGCGCACGGTTAGGTTCTTGATGGCGAAAATTACTTCTTTATACGATTTGCAGACAACATATTTTTCAGCGATAGGCAGAGCATTCTGGTCGATTAATACTACGGTATTGTTTTTCCAAAGGATTGTGTTAATCATTATCCGGCAAGCATCTTTTTAAGAAGTTCATTGACGAGTTGCGGGTTGGCTTTGCCCTGAGTCGCCTTCATTACCTGACCGACAAAAAAGCCGAAAAGCTTTTCCTTGCCGCCGCGATAATCCTTAATCTGCACAGGATTGGCTTCGATGATGGACGTGATGGTCTTGACCAGTTCGCCTTCATCCGTGATTTGCACCAGGCCTTTTTCTTCGATAATCATTTGCGGCGATTTGCCGGTCTTGTACATATCTTCGACTATTTCTTTGGCCATCTTTCCGCTGATAGCGCCTTCTTCAATCAGCCGGATCATATCGGCCAGGGATTGCGCCTTGATGGGACATTGACGGATATCGAGTTTATCTTCATTAAGAAATTTCATGACGTCGCCCATAATCCAGTTACTGGCGACTTTAGGTTTGGCGCAAAGCTTGACCACTTCTTCATAGTAATTAGCCAGCGCCTTGTCGGCTGTCAGCACGCCGGCGTCGTAAGCGGGAATTTGATAATTCTTGACGAATCTTTCCCGTTTGACCAGTGGCAATTCGGGAAGATCTTTTTCGATTATTTCCACCCAGGCGTCATCAACCGAAATCGGAACCAGGTCGGGATCAGGGAAATAACGGTAGTCGTGCGCTTCTTCCTTGCTGCGCATGGAATTGGTGGCGCCCTGAGCGTCATCCCAAAGACGTGTTTCCTGAACGACAGTGCCGCCGTTTTCCACAAGATATTGCTGGCGCTTGATTTCATATTCCAATGCGCGCTGTACATTGCGGAAGGAATTCATATTTTTTAATTCCGTTCTGGTGCCATATTCCTTCTGACCTCTGGGTCTGATGGATACATTTGCGTCGCAGCGAAACGATCCTTCCTCCATGTTCCCGTCGCAGATTTCCAGATAAACAAGGATTTCATGCAGGCGTTTGAGATAGTCGGCCGCTTCTTCTGATGAACGCATATCCGGTTCGCTGACGATTTCAATCAGCGGAACTCCGGTGCGGTTCAGATCAACGTAACTTACCGGGTTGTGTTCATCGTGCATCAGCTTGCCGGCGTCTTCTTCCATGTGAATTCTGGTAATGCCGATTTTCTTTTGCTCGCCGTTTATATCCAGAATAACATGGCCGTGTTCCGCCAGAGGATAGGCGTATTGCGATATCTGATAGCCCTTGGGCAGATCAGGATAAAAGTAATTTTTCCGGGCGAACTCGCAGGATTTATTTATTTCACAGTTTGTTGCCAGCGCCATCTTCATCGCAAATTCGACGACTTTTTTATTCAGTACCGGCAGAACTCCGGGCATGCCCAGACAAACAGGGCAGGTATGGCTGTTGGGCGCTGCTCCGAATTTTGTGGAACAGCTACAGAAAATTTTTGTGTCGGTTAACATTTGGGCGTGAACTTCCAGCCCGATGACAGTTTCAAAATCCATTATAACGCGGGTCTCCTTTGAATCCTTGTATTGTTTTTTTGTCATTGCTCAACTGGCTTGGGCAATCCAGTCCAGAAATTATAGGAATTAAATAGAAACGTCCCCATGATTTCTTTTTAATAGGGTGCTGTACCTCGTTTCCTTTTCCTCTCGATTGTTGTTGCTATGGTAATTTTCTCAGGTGGAATTATATTCACTTTTCCCTTTTCCCAAACGGCTATTGAATGCCCTTGTCGTTTATGCTCGGCAATAGCTTGTGCGACTGCTTTTTTTAATGCGATTTCGGCTTTTCGCTCAATCGGTAGTTTTTTAATATTCTTATCAATCATCTTTTTTCCAGCTGACATCGTCTGCTGCTCCTTTCAATAAATTCAAACAATGGAACATTGATTATTGTAAGTATTCCATCTTTTTCAAAGGCCAGTTCCTGGGGTATGGTGCTTGAATTATCAAACAGCATCCAAAAATCAAGAAGTGGCCTGTATAAATGAAACAAGTTGTAGATTCCACGATAGAACCGTCTTTTTACATCAATTATTGGAACATCATGACCGCCGGCTTTTACACGCATTTCAATTCGTCTTATTGCCAAATCTACATCTTGCAACCAAAGAAAAAATAAATGAACCTTATAACCTTTCTCTCTTACTTTCTTTAAAAGGCGCACATAGCTTTTACCGGCAAGCGTTGTCTCAAAAGCAAAATCATGCCTGTAATTAATATGACGTTCAATCTCTTCCAGCACCAGCTTTCCGGCTTTTATAGCCGCCGATTGAGGAGAGAATGGCGAAAGCCCTGCCGCAATCAAATCAGCATTAACGAAATGAAGGCAGTCCGCATAATTGGGCAAAAATTCCTCCATGAACGTGGTTTTCCCGACGCCATTCGGTCCTGCCACAATATAAATATTAGGTGCATTTTTCATTTTTCTTCCTGCTACTTTTCCCAACATGAGTCAAGAGTAGGCTTGACCCTTCGCCAATATTTTCTCGAAATCTAAAAAATCAAGTGTATCTCACCGGATTTGAACCTGTGTTACAAAAATCTTTCCAGTTATTCAGTGTTTGACATCTACGAATGATTTTAAATTTTATGTAATGACGACCCTGAATTTTTGAATCACGGGTTCCCAAGTAGTCTCCTACAATTATTTCATTTATATTATCATGTCGGTAATAGACCACTACTTTTGTAACCCCTATCATCCTTGTCATATTCAGTTTCCAGATACCACTTTCAGAAATACCAACATTTGAGAGAGTAAGATTATTCAAGAATAGTATTTGTGTTATGAAAACACAGACACATCTCTCATTAGGTTCAACATCCTTTAGATAATTTATCATGTCACCCCATAGTTTGAATCAGTTATTTACAAACTTTTTTTAGAAGGATATCCCCACGTGAATCAGGAATTACATAACTCCATTCTCTTTTATCGTAATTCCTGGAAAATAAAACATTACCATCAGTATCATACAGGGTTACAGATAATATTCTCTCTGTCTTTTTCTTACAGTCTATTTCAGATAACCCCCCATTCCTCTGATAGTTTGTCATCTCCTTTAGTTGAAATTCCAAGTTCTATCCTTTTTTGAATTATTTCCTTTCTACGTTTTCAGATAAAACGATTTTGGTCCATACTTGAACTATATAATTTCCATTATCTTTTCTAATAGTTTATTCGGAGTTAGACAAAGTTTGCTGTATAAATCTTCCATTTCACCATTGGGTATAATACTTGTCCAGTTACTATTGTTACTTTTTTGTTGATCTAAAATATTCCCCTGATCGTCATAATCTGTGAACTCTTCAATCTTTATCAGTTTATTTTTACAATCAATTTTATACAAACAAACAATGTGGTCATAGTATTGATATTTTCTGGACATATTTAAATTATTCTTTTTAATTTTACCATTCCTTATGTCTCTTAAAACATCATCATTTATAATAACATAAATCCAGACTGATATAATGTTAGATGATTTAAGTAGATTTGTTTTATTGTAATAAAAACGTGGTTGAAAAGACTCCCATACTTTACTGTCTGGTTCTGAGAAGCAGATTGATGGAGATGACATAAATGATACTGTGAAGAAAACGATAAGAATGGATAGAAACAATTTTCTTTTCATCTTGACCTCTCCACTATAGCGCAGGCCTCCTCTTTTCAATCTTAGCGTTTTTCTCGTACGCAGAGGCAATTTGGATTAACTTTCCTTCCTCAAAATGGCCGGCCAAAAACTGCACTCCTATTGGCAAGCCGCCTGACGTAAATCCGCAGGGAACCGAAATTCCGGGGATTCCCGCCAGATTTGTTGATATGGTGAAAATATCGGAAAGGTACATCTGCAATGGATTGTCGGTTTTTTCGCCGATTTTAAAAGCCGGTGTCGGTGTGGTGGGCGTCAGGATTACATCACAAATCTTAAAGGCCTCTTCGAAGTCCCGCTTGATCAACGCCCGCGTCTGAGAAGCTTTTTTATAATAGGCATCGTAATAACCGGCGGATAAAGCATAGGTGCCGATCATGATTCTTCTTTTTACTTCCGCGCCGAATCCCTGCATGCGCGATTTTTTGTACATGTCCAAAAGATCGCGGACATCGGATGCCCGGAAACCGTATTTGACGCCGTCGTAGCGCGCCAGATTGGAGCTGGCTTCGGCCGGGGCGATAATATAATAAACGGCCACGCAGTATTGCGTGTGCGGAAGAGTTATTTCCACGCATTGTCCGCCGCTTTGTTCGATTACCGTGATCGCTTTTTTAATGGCGGCACTCACTTCCGGATCAATGCCGTCCACGATGTATTCTTTGGGTATTCCTATTTTCCAGCCTTTGATATCGCGTCCGGCAAACTGCCGGTAATCGGGAACTTCCGCGGGCACCGAAGTTGATTCTTTCGGATCATAACCGGCCAGAACATTCATCATAATAGCGCAGTCTTCCACGTCTTTGGTGAAAGGACCGATTTGATCCAGCGATGACGCGAACGCGATAAGGCCGAAGCGCGAAACGCGTCCGTACGTCGGTTTCATTCCGATAACGCCGCAAAGCGCCGCCGGTTGGCGGATAGAACCGCCGGTGTCGGAACCGATGGAAGTGATGCATTCATCTGCGGCAACCGCCGTAGCGGAGCCGCCGCTGGAGCCGCCGGGAATTCTTTCCAGATCCCAGGGATTGCGGGTAGGTCCGAAATACGAAGTTTCCGTTGAAGAGCCCATGGCAAATTCATCCATGTTGGTTTTGCCGACAAATACTGCTCCGGCGTCCTTAAGTTTTTCCACGACGGTCGCATTATAAGGCGGCACAAAATTATGCAATATGTGCGAACCGCATGTCGTGATGATGCCTTTAGTGCAGACAATATCTTTCAACGCAACAGGAATTCCGGTTAATGGTTTGATGTCGCCTTTTTTAATGTTCTCATCGGCTTTTGCCGCGGCGGCAAGAGCTTCATCTTTTATCAAACGGATGTAGGAATGCACTCGTTCTTCCACGGCGTCAATTCGTGAAAAAACAGACTCGGTAATCTGTGTTGCCGACACGTCGCCGTTTTTGATTTTTTCCTGCAATCCGTGAATGGTTAACTGATTTAACTCCATAGTTTCCTCAATCGATGACTTTGGGCACCCGGAAGAATTCACCCCGCGCATCCGGCGCGTTGGTCAATGAATTTTCTGTGCCGATAGAATCCAATATTTTATCTTCGCGAAAAGCGTTAGTTACAGCAATAGCATGGCTCATTGGTGCCACGCCTTTCGTATCCAATTCATTTAGCTTATCTATATAGAGTAGAATATCATTGAGCTGGGCGGTAAATTTTTCAGTTTCCTTTTCCGTTACTTCCAGTCGTGCCAGATGCGCCACATATTCAACTTCCCGGGAACTTATTTTCAAAACATAATCTCCTTAGAACACTTTCCAGTAGGGGCGAATCCGGGAAATGACTTTATTAATTAATTGTTCGGTTTCTTCATCGACATCTTTTTCAAGATGAGAGAGCCTCTCTTCTGAAATATGTGTTTCATCAAGCATCTCTTCCAAGACAGCCTTTACCGATCTGGTTAATCCAACGACGTGATAACCGCCTTCCAGCACGGCCACAAAGCGCCCCTTGCAACATGTTTCGGCAATATTGAGTAATATGCGCGCCATGGCTGCGAATCCTTCCGGTGTCACGCGCATTCCACCCAACGGGTCTTGAAAATGAGTATCGAAACCGGCGGACAACAAAATCAGTTCCGGTTTGAATTCCAGTGCCAGCGGCTGTAAGATATTACGGTATATTTTTACGAAGGCGACGTCACCCGCGCCTTCCCGTAAAGGGACGTTGACAGTGTAACCTTCTCCCTCTCCCTGGCCGAATTCCTGCAAACTTCCCGTTCCCGGATAATAAGGATATTGGTGAGTGGAAAAGTATAAAACCCGCGGATCTTTGTAAAAGCTATGCTGGGTGCCGTTGCCATGGTGCAAATCCCAGTCCACAATCAATATTTTTTTCATGCCGTATTTCGATATAGCATGCATTGCTCCGATGGCAATATTGTTGAATACACAAAAGCCGGCGGCGGTATCTTTTTCCGCATGATGCCCCGGCGGACGTACAAAAGCAAAAGCGTTATCTACTGTACCCTTAATGACGCTATCGATGGCATTACAAACACCGCCAACTGCCAGCTTCGCAATTTCATAAGTTTCGGGCGAGGTGGCCGTGTCGGGATCGAGATATACACTGCGTTGTCCCGCGGTACTGGCAATAAATTGGACATAAGAAGGTGAATGGATCATTTCAATCTCTTTGTGGGTGGCCTCACGCGGTTCTATGTGAGTGAATTTCCAATCCATCAAAGGATTTTCCAGCATTTCATAAATTGCGGCCAGCCTTTCCGGACTTTCGGGATGGGCAAATCCTGCCGAATGCTGCAAGTATCTGGTGTCTTTGACAATACCTGTTTTTCTGGGCAAGTGTACCTTCTTTCAAACTACCAATTCAGATTATAGCTCGTCTATCATAAATGACTTTAAAGAGCAAAATATTTCCGATGGCCTGTTTCCGAAGATGTTTCAATAAAAATGCTCCATAAACATGTAACGATTATGGAGCCTCAAGATTTTGAATTTAATACAATTAAATTAATTTTTTACTGTTTTGATGACAGCTTCAACTCTGCGGTTCTGCTGTCGTCCTTCCTCTGTGTCATTGCCGGCAGCCGGTTTAGTCAGTCCATAACCGACAGCGGTCAAGCGTGATCCGTCAATTCCGAATTTATCGATAAGATATTGACGAACGCTGTTAGCGCGTTTTTCTGATAATTTCTGATTGTAGGCGGCACTGGCAATATTGTCAGTATGACCTCCAATTTCAGCGGTTGTATCTGGAAACTCTTTCATGAAATCTGCCATTTTCTTAATGTCGTCATTATATTTTTCCTTGATGACTGCTTTGTTTGTATCGAATTGCACATTAAGGGTTATGGTTACTTTTTCCTTCACTGGCGCAGGAACTGGAGTTGGTTCTGGCGCAGGAACTGGAGTTGGTTTTGGAGCAGGAACTGGTGCGGCTACTGGCTGAGCACAGCATTCCGGAAACAAACGACAATTACAGTCCTTAATGCTGTCATTTACATCAATGGGGGGTAACCCACCGGCCCTGACTTCTGCCTGTGCTGCCGTGACGATAGCCATTAACATTATTATAACCGCTAATATTCCAATTTTTTTCATAATACTCTCCTTTCATTTCATTCTAAGTTTGACAAATTGACTTTTTAGGAAAACAGTTTACTTTTTAAATATATAATCTTAAAGTAATTATCCTGCTACTAAAATAAATCTTTTATGTCAATAGTAATCTTGTCATGTTCGCAAAAAACATTGACAAAAACAGGAATCAATATATAGGTATATCTCAATTATTACGGAGGAATTAATTATCAATGTTTGGCATAGGAATGCAGGAACTTATAATTATTGCGGTAATCGCTTTGTTGATTGTCGGTCCGAGAAAACTGCCTGATTTGGCTAAAACGTTGGGCAAAGGTTTCAGCGAATTTAAAAAAGCAACGGAAGGTGTCACCGAAGATCTAAAAGACGCCTTGAAGGAAGATGAAAAACCAAAAAACGATGATGGTTGGAAGGATTCTCTTTTAATGAAGAAGCCTGATACAGAAGAAACAAAGAACGATTCATCTGATAAAGATTCCCCCAAACAATAAATTTTAAAATAATCCCCTTTCATTTTAAAGCTGAAGACAGGCAAAACCTCAAACGATGGAAAAAACGGAAACCACGGAGATCACCGAAACTAACGAAGAACACAAAATGTCTTTGACCGAACATTTGGTGGAACTGCGCAAAAGGCTTACCAATTCTTTAATTGCTCTCGGCATCGGTTTCGGCGTTTGTTATTATTATAAGGACTGGATTTTCGATATAGTTACCAGACCACTTACCCAGGTTCTGCCTAAGAATAGTTATCTGGTATATACCGGTTTGACGGAAGCTTTCTTTACTTACATGAAAGTAGCTTTTTTTGCTTCGCTGATAATTACCAGCCCTTTTATTCTTTATCAGATATGGAAATTTATTGTGCCGGGATTATTGCCCAAGGAAAGAAAATATGTTGTTCCTTTTGTAATTTCTTCATCTCTTCTTTTTATTACAGGCGTTTTATTCGGATATTTTGTCGCTCTGCCCCCGGCCTTTAAATTTTTTGTCAGTTTTAACAATCAATATTTACAGGCGATGCTTTCTTTTAAAGATTATCTGTCGCTTTTCGTAACATTCTTATTGGGATTCGGCGTGTCTTTTGAATTACCAATATTTATGTTCTTTCTGGCGAAACTGGGGATAGTAAATGCTAAAATGCTTTCCAAACAAAGAAGGTATGCCATTTTAGTCATTTTTGTCGTTGCGGCGATTTTGACCCCGTCACCTGATGCTTTAAGCCAGGTGTTAATGGCCATCCCCTTGATGTTTCTTTATGAAGTAAGTATATTTGTGGTGAAATTTGCCGAAAAGAAAAAAGTAAATGTTGAAGCTAATGAAAAATAATTGGTAAAAATTATGCCGGTGTCCCGTAAAAAATCAAAGTATAAAAATAATGGAGAAGTTAAAAAACTTTCCACACTTTTTAATCTTTTTCTGGGTATAATACTTGTTGTCCTGTTTGTTACAGTTGGCGGAACTGCCACTTACTATGCCTTAACTCTGGATTTGCCGGGTATTGATGCACTCAAGGATTATCGTCCCAGTATAGCCTCCCGTGTTTATGATGACAACAATGAACTCATTGATGAATTTTTTCTGGAAGACCGAAAGGTTGTCAAGATCGCCGAAATTCCAAAGATAGTCCGTCATGCTTTTGTTGCCTCGGAAGACTCCCGCTTCTATCAGCATACAGGTCTGGACATACAAAGCATTTTTCGCGCAATGCTGAAAAATGTCGGAGCAGGGCACATTGTACAGGGCGGTAGTACTATTACACAGCAAGTGGCAAAAATGATGTACCTGTCGCCTGAAAAAAAATACACACGTAAAATAAAAGAAGCAATTCTTGCTTATAAAATTGATAAATATCTGAACAAAGATGAAATTCTGAATTTATATTTAAACCAGATTTATTTGGGACATGGCACTTACGGAATAGAATCGGCCGCTCTTGGTTATTTCGGAAAAAGCGCCAGGGATTTGAAACTGCACGAGGCGGCCCTGCTTGCCGGCTTGCCAAAAGCTCCTACCAACTATTCTCCATTCCTTCATTATGACAAGGCAAAAGAAAGGCAGCTTTATGTTCTCACACGCATGATGGAAGACGGTTACATTTCGCAGGAAGAATTGAAAAAAGCATACTCCCTTCCTTTGAAATTGCGACCGATTAGACCAAAAGATAAAGTTGCCGCTTATTTTGTAGAAACCGTACGCCGTTACGTGCAGGAAAAATACGGCGCGGATGTCCTTTATAAAGAGGGCCTTTCGATCTATACGACGCTGAATTTGTCCGCGCAAAAATACGCGCGTGATGCCGTAGAAAGAGGTTTGGCGGAATTGGAAGATAGGGAGAAATATCAACGCGGGCTGGTGCAGGGTGCGCTCTTTTGCATGGATGTGAAAACAGGGGCTATTCGCGCAATGGTCGGCGGACGGGATTTCAACAAAAGCGAATTCAATCGCGCAACGCAGTCCCGCAGGCAGCCCGGATCCGCTTTTAAGCCGCTGATCTATACTGCGGCATTTGATAAAGGATTTAATCCATCATCACGCTTTGTTGATTCACCTGTTTCTTTTGAGGATCCGAGTCAGGAGGGAGGCCTTTGGAAACCAAAAAACTTTGATGAAAAATTCCTGGGACCGGTTACCATGAGAACCGGACTTGTTCAGTCGCGCAACATTGTAACAGTAAAGATTCTGCAGGAAATTGGCGTGGATTACGTAGTATCATACGCCACGAACATGGGGATCACATCCCCTCTATCGCGGAACCTGGCCTTGGCTTTAGGCGTATCCGGCGTAACACTGCAGGAACTGGTTCAAGCCTACGGTGTTCTGGCTAATCAGGGTCAGAAAGTAACCCCTTATTTCATTAAAAAAATTGTTGACCGCACCGGTAATGTTTTTGAAGAAACTAAAGTTCAATCGGAACAGGTTATTGATCCCCGCATCGCTTTTATGACTACTTATGTTATGCAGGATGTTGTAATAAGCGGTACCGGTACACGGGTAAGAAGCATTGGAAGACCTGTTGCCGCAAAAACCGGAACAACAAATGATACTCGCGACGCCTGGTTTATTGGCACAACTCCTTCCCTTATTGCCGGAGTTTGGGTGGGCTTTGATCAGGAAAGGTCCTTGGGAAATCAGGAAGTAGGCGGAAGAGCGGCAGCCCCTATCTGGCTTTATTTTATGGAAAAGTTTTTGCAGAATGCACCGGTGGAATCTTTCCCTGTTCCTCAGGGCATTGTTTTTGTTAAGGTCAACGCTCAAACGGGAAAACCAGCCGGATTTTTTGAAAAAGGAATTAACGAAGCCTTTCTGGAGGGCGCCTCGCCGAAAGATAAGGCAGGCGGCATGGGCGAAGAAAAGGAAGATTTATTCAGATAAGACACTTAAGGGGACAGATTTATTTATTGTTTTTAAATCCGCATAGGTTACTTATATCCCATGCCAAGATCATCCCGTATAATTAAGAGAGAGGAGCGTTATGCGGCTTGGGTATCAAATCCCATTCGCCTTTGGGAATAGAATCTTTCAGCCCGGAAATCTGGGCCCAAAATCTGGGGACACCATACTAGTTTTTTCTTGACAAGCAGTGATTATAGTCATAGACAATAAACATGGGCCGTATAGCAAGAGTAGTCGGAAATCCGGGGACAGCATACTGGTTTTAGAGATTAAAAGATTGATGAACATAACACTCGATTAATTTGATTTGATGATTTTTTGTCAGGTGACGCGGCTAAAAGGTGAACAGATTTTTCAAAAAGACGGAAGTAGCAATGTGCCTGTAGCACGGTCATTAGCGGCGCACCCCACATCTTGGCTAGACTAGGCTAGACTAGGGGACGCTAGACTAGGGGACGCCCTTAAATAATTAAGTTGACAGGATAGATGTTTTTATGTAGGAGGCCTTTCATGCCTAGATCAGCGAGATTAGACGCTCCCGCCGCCCTTCATCAC
>WOYI010611043.1_pt2 | contig 64753 bp, 64 predicted proteins | sample 6423411 | NCBI WGS metagenome assembly WOYI01 (sample SAMN13441803, study PRJNA592873) | oil field metagenome | biome: oil field; feature: oil-well bore; material: oil-contaminated soil; isolation source: oil-contaminated soil from oil-well borehole | place: Germany: Wietze | collected 2016-10-18 ... | reverse complement strand
ACCCCTACCCCCACCCGCCCATCAATGAGCGATCAGCATCACAAGAATCACAAAGGCCAATGCTCTCCTGCCATGGAAAGAGCAGGGTACTGCGCTGGATTGGATTTGGCATGCTCCATCCAACGATCAAAGTCCTCGGGCGGCAGTGCCACCACCACGATGGGCATGTAGGCATGGTCGCGGCCACACAACTCGGCGCACTGCCCCCGATACACCCCGGGCTTATCAACCTGAACCCAGGAATCATTGATATAGCCCGTTATGGCGTCCTTCTTGATGCCAAAATCAGGCATCCACCATGAATGGGAGACATCATTGGAAGTAATGGCAAAACGCACCTTGCGCTGGGCAGGAATGACCAAGGGTTTGTCCACATTGAGGAGATAATGGGGAACAGTTCTCGGGTCGATCCCCGAGCCTTTCCGTCTGGCCTTGTTGGTCTCGCGATCCAGCGTGCTGAAAAAGGCCACGTCCGTGCCCAGGTACTTGTATTGCCACTTCCACTGGTAACCAGTGATTTGCACCATAAGCGCGCCAGGCGTGCGATCTTCCACGTGGATCAGGGTAGCTGCGGCTGGAATGACAGCGGCAATCAGGATCATGAATGGGATGACGGTCCAGAGGATCTCGAGTGTGGTGTTTTCATGAAACTGTGCTGCCACAGCCCCCTTGGATTTACGAAAGCGGATCATGGCATAGATCATGGCACCAAAGACACCAATGCCAATGACGACACAGATGTAGAACATCATCATATGGATGCCATAAATCTCATGGCTGAGCTTCGTGACGCCCTGTGGCATATTAAGTTGCATCTCAATCCACCTTGCACCCAATCATATTAGATGATACACCCAGCCTGGCTTTTTACAAGCCAGCGAGGGCTCTCCATGCATGCTTCAGTTATCCCGAGTATTCGAGTATTCAATTTGCGCTGCCTCACTTTGCACCAGGGCTAGCCAATGTTCCACTTGCCTTGCCAGGGCCAAGCGTTGTTCACCACCCAGGCAGCAACCCATCTCGAAGCGCTTGCCCATGGCCTGCAGCAGCACTTTTGGTTCTGCTGGCCTTGAATCCCTGCCCCGGGAGGACCATTCGACGCGGACATGCGCCCAAGCCTTGGGCAAGCGGAGGCTTTCGCTTGGAGCCTTGTTCTTGCGCCAGCGCTGCGCCACTACCGTTTCATTCTCCACGGTCAACGTTTCACGATACCTGCTGCTTTTCCAGAAAAACCGCCACGCCCAGGCCACAACCAGAATCTCGAGGCCACAAAAAGGCAACATGGGCCAGGCCCCCAAACACAGGGCAACAAAAGCCAACAAGACCATCCAGCCGATCACAAGGCTACCGAAGACTTGCCACCCCACGCCGGCCAGCCCCTGCGCCGGCCGTACCAGAAATTGCTGGGTTACGGCGCAATGGGTGACAGCGGCTTGCATAACAGCCATCCCCATTTCAGCACGCCCAATCGCCACCGCGCTGGGGGACGCACATTTTGAAATAGACATCCGTATAGCGGCGTTCGTCCAGGCCGCGCAGCACGATCACATAGTGCGTGTAGCGCTCCGCCTGTGCACACATCCATGTATCACCAGCACGCACCAAGACCCATTGCGGGATGGCATCGACCCAGGCTTCCGTGCAGGCCACAGCAATGGCGCCCTGAGGCTCGGCACGCATCAGTTGAATGCCCAGTTCCATGCCTGGGTCCAGATACCCGGCGTCTACATATGCATACAGCGCAGCACTGATGCCTCCATAAAAAGGTGGGACGATATAGGGCGGCTGGACCGGCGGGGGGGACGGTTGCGGCGCTTCCGGGGGTGGCGGCAAGCCGATCGGGGGTGTGCCCGTATCCTGCCCCATGGCAAGCTGGTTCATGCCCACCATCAGCACCATGGCCAGCCCGAGCAGGTGCCGACCCCTGCGGCAGGTCAAGCCATGCGATCCAACATGGCCGCCATATCTCCCAAACCACCTGTGCACCAGCCACCTCCCTGTCCTCACCCTTGCCGGGGAGATCCATTGTCAAACCCCCATGCCCTCAGCTTTCGTATGGTTGGAAAATATTATGCGTCTTCCGTCCCCTCTCATCCACTCTCATCATAGAGTGGAGGTCAACGATCTGCCCTTTCTCACAATCAGCAGCCTGGGGCGGCGGGCGCCTTGCAGGCCCAAAAATCAATCCATTGCAGTGGTCTGCAAACCGCCAAAGCGACGCACATGATAGTCCCGATCCCCGAACAGGGAGCTTAACATGGTCAGGCGCCGAAAATAATGCCCGATATCCAACTCTTCTGTCATGCCCATGCCGCCATGGAGCTGCACTGCCTTTTGCCCCACCAATGTGGCAGCCCTGCTGACATACGCCTTGGCAGCCGAGGCAGCCCGCGCCGCTGCAATGGGATCTTCTCCTGCCGCCTGCATGGCTGCCATGTAGGTAATGGAGCGGCTCTGCTCCACCTCCATGAACATGTCGACCAGGGTATGTTGCAAAACCTGAAAGGAACCGATGGGTACACCGAACTGCTTGCGGGTTTTTACATAGTCCAGTGTTTTCCAGAAAGTCGCCTCCATGCTGCCAAGGGCATCCCCACAGACGACCACGGTCGCCTCATCCACAACAGTCAGCAAGGCTCTCCCGACGTCTTCGGCAAGGCAGGCCTCCTTGGGTACCACCACATCCTCAAGAAGCAGGTCGGCGCCAGGAGTACCGTGCATCATGCGATAAGCAAGCATCTGCAAGCCCCTGGATTGTGCAGGAACAGCAAACAAACCGATACCCTGCACGTCACCGGGTTCTCCTTGCAAACGAGCTGTGACAAGCAGCTCTTCTGCAACCGGCGCCCCAAGGGCGAGCAATTTTTGTCCGCTCAAGGTATAACCACCCTGAACAGGACGGGCACTGGTTGCCGTCCAGCATGGCGCGAAGCGGCTCCCCGGTTCGGCATAGGCCAGCGCCGGCACCTTGCTGCCCTCGATCACCCCTTCCAGCCAAGCAGAGGCTGCCTCTCCAAGCAATCTTTCCATGATCCGGCCAGCCAAAAGCACGGCAAGATAAGGTTCTATCACCAACCCCTTGCCCAGGCCCTGGGCCAGCAAGACCGCATCAACCAGGCTGCCGCCAATCCCGCCCACAGTCTCACTGAAAGGAAGACCCAACCATCCGAATTCGGCCATTTGCTGCCAGATGGCGCTGTCATACAGCATCTCGGTGGCCAGGCGCTGCTGACGCTTGGTGAACGTGTAATCCTTTTCGATGAAACGGTCAATGCTCTCCTGGAGCAACCGCTGTTCCTCGCTCAATGAAAAATCCACATGACCTCCGTTTCAGTTGGTTGGCTAGCCCAGTCCCAGCAACATCTTGGCAATGACGTTCTTCTGTATTTCATTGCTGCCGCCATATATGGTGGCAGCCCGTAGAAAGAAATAAGGTGTGGCGGCATGCCGAAAGGCAGGCGGCGCCAGGGTCTGGTCAGTCAGCCAGGGCATGGAACGATTGGCCCCCATCTCGAGACGCAGCTGGGAGAGGGCCTGCTGCAGCTCTGTCCCCTTGATCTTCAGCAAGGAGGACTCGGGCCCCGGCGACTCGCCCCGCGCCACGGCATCGAGGGTTCGAAAATTGCTGTACTCCAGAGCCAGGAGATCGATCTCCAGTTCCGCAAGCCTGCGCCGCACATCCGGGAGGTCTCCCATGATCACGCCGCCATCCCTCTCTTCCTGGGCCAGCTCCTTCAGATTGTTGATGGCCTTCTTGGAATCTGCCACGCCGGCGATGGTGGTACGCTCGAACTGGAGCAGATGCTTGGCAACAGTCCATCCGTCTCCTTCCTCACCGACCAGGTTTTCCACAGGAACGCGCACATTGTCGAAAAAAACCTGATTCAAGTGATGATGGCCGTCGATGGTGACGATGGGACGTATGGTCACGCCCGGGCTTTTCATGTCCAGAAGCAGGAATGAGATGCCGCGTTGCTTTTTGGCCTCCTGACTGGTACGGACCAGGCAGAACATGCGATCGGCCCAATGGGCTTGGGTTGTCCAGATCTTGCTGCCATTGATCACATAGTCATCACCCTCGCGCTGTGCTGAGGTTTTCAATGAGGCAAGGTCGGACCCTGCATCGGGCTCGGAATAACCCTGGCACCAGAATTCCTCACCAGCCGCGATCTTTGGCAGATAGCGCTGCTTCTGCTCCGTGGTGCCGTAGGCCATGATGACCGGACCCACCATGGAAACCCCGAATGGGCTTGGCAAAGGAGCTCCCGCAAAAGCCCGCTCCACATCGTACAGATAGCGCTGCGTGGCACTCCAGCCTGGTCCCCCATATTCCTTGGGCCAATGAGACGCCAGCCAGCCCTTCCTGCCCAGGATGCGCTCCCAGCCCTGCTGTTCTTCCTTGGTAAGTGGAATGGTATAGCTGGTCTTTTTGCGAATCTCGGGAGGCACATTGTCCGCCAACCACTGGCGCACCTCATCCCGAAAGGCCAACTCTTCCTTGGTAAAATCGATATCCACGCTACCTCCTGGGTTGTTGCTGTGCCTTGCGTACCATGTCCTTGCGTTCCCGCAACAACTTGGTGGCATCATAGGATCTTAGCTCAAATGCCCATGGTTCCCAGCGGGTATTGAGAGCCTTTGCCTGCTCTCCCACGGACAAGCCCTGTACCTCATGCTGCTGGCCACTCCCTGCCTTGTCCGGTGCTGTGGCTGGGGGCGTTGCTGGCGGGACCTGCTGTTCGATCACCTCAGCCCTGAGCACCATGTATTTCTTTTCTCCATGCGACACAAGGCGATAATCGATGCGTAACCCATCCTTGGTATCCAACTGAAAGCGAGCCAATGGTATTGGATCAGACGGTATCTCCTTGGCGGGCAACACATCATTGAGTTGAATAGTCCGCAAGGTCTCCACAAGATTGCTGAATGTATATTGCGAGATGACCTCCTCTCCCGCAGCAAGCCCCGCCACCTCCACGGAGACAGCATCCCGCGGCTTGACCGTCAGTCCGGCATTCATGAGATGAACAGCCAGGACACGATCCGCAGCGATATCCACGACCTGGGGGTCGAGCCATTGCTCAGGCTTCGTCTCCAAAGGGAGAGCACCGCGCACCAGCCATGTGGCATGCTCCTGGGTGCGGCGCACATAATAATCCTGCTGTTCCCCGCCACCTGGAATAAAACGGTGCTTGCCCACAAGCCAATCCATGAGGGTTGCCCCCTGTTCATCCATGAGCTGCACTTGCAATGCTTTGGATTGGGGGTCCGCGAGATCGGTCAGGTCGAGATCATTGAAATGTTCCGGCCGGGATGTCTTTGGCTCGATCACCTCAAGAGCCGCCCAGCCATCACGCAGGGCCCTCAGTTTGCCCAGATCGGCGGCATAACCGAAGCGCTCCTGTACCTGCCAGGAATGACCCTCTTCCCTGGCGACCAGGGTCACGATGCCTTCATGGCTGCGCAATACGATACGGCGCGCCTTCGAGAAGGTCTTCAGAAAATCAGGAAGCACAGGCTGACCGCTTTGCTGAATGGTTTCCTGGGGCGTCCTGCCTACATACCAGGCCAACAGCACGGAGATCACGGCAATGGCCGCCAGAATGTAGAGATTGCCGCGCCTCATGGGGCAGACCCCTTGTTCATGAACTGCCTGGAACGGCGGCGTCTGGACAAAGCGACAACCAGGCCCATCACCCCAACCACCGCTGGTCCACCAAGGATGTTGATGGCCTTCAGGGTTGCTTCCAACCGCTCCACCCTGGCCCGCAGGAGGCGCTGCGTCTCACGCAGTTCCCGGCGTATGGCCACCTGGCGCTTACGGAAACGCTCGAGCTCCGTGCGCTGCGCCTCATTGAGCACCAATGAACCTTCCTGGCCACCGGATTGCAAGGCGTTGAGCTGCTTTTCTGTTTCCTGAAGTTCTTTTTGCAGGAGAGCGATCTGCTGGGAAACCTGACTCCTGGCCTCGTTCTCCAGATGATGCACCCGTTCGAAAGGTCTGCGGGACTGGCCGCGACTGCGCAGACCGATCAGGTTGGAGCTGCCACTCAGATTTTCCATGGCATTGAGCACCAGAGGGCCATTGGCGGCTGACTGACTGATCAGGTCCTGCCCAAAAAAGGATTGCACCTGTACCCAGAGTTCATTGCGCAGCAGATCAGAATCGGCGATCAGCACCATCTCGAGGTGGCCTGTCGTTGTCTGTTTCCCCGAAGCCGGCGGTTTGGCTGGGTCGGCCCCGGCACCATCCCCTGACGAACTGGGGGCTCCAGGCATTTCCCGACCGGAAACATGCTCCGCCTGCTTCTCACTGGATGCAGGGGGGCCATCGGGAAAGGCGGTCTTGATCGGACCATGTACCCGTGCAGCCAGGGTCAGGCGACGTTTTGCCTGACCCTGGTATTGCTGCAGCAAGTCACCTGGGTTATTCATGGGGCCAAGCATGCTGGCATCCAGGGCAGCTCCACGCGGACTGGTCCGCAGCAATGGTGTCATGGTGGTGGAAGCCCCTGGGGCGGCTTCGATGAAGCCAGCGCTGGCTACCATGACATTCTCGATACGGCCGGTGATGGGGTCGTGGCGATTCAGCATGCTGCCAGTCAACTCCAGCTGCGTCGGATTGGGCATGACCTCGTATCGCCCTTCCACAAGGGCCTGTGTCCGTACGGCGGCATCCAGATCCCCGGCTATCTTGTCCTTGGGAATCTGGACCCCCCAGGCTCGCAACAATGGTGACAAGGCATCGAGCTGGGACGGTCTCCTGGACAGCTCGGAAAAAGGATCGATGAAGGCAAGCAGGCGCCCGCCCCGCAGCACAAACTGATCCAGGGCATAGAGCATCGCTGGCTTCAGTTGCTCGGGCTGCACCAAGACCAAGGTGTCGATGGTTGGATCGATGGTTTCAGCAGTGGGTTCAATGGATTGCACATCGAAGGCGGACAGCAGCTGCTCATAGATGAGCCAGGGACGAGCCGCCGCCGGATTCATCATCCCCTGCATCCCCTGCATGCCCCCTGCCATGGGCAGCGTGGTCAGAAGACCAACCTTCGTTTTCTTTTTCCTTGATAGGCCATCAATCATGCGACTGATATCATATTCCAGCAGCGCTTCCCGCTCGGGCTGCACGAAGGGGATGATCTCCTGGCCATCCGTAGTGTTGCTGGCCACCAAACCAAAATAAAAGCGCGTGCCATCTCCCAGAGGCACTCCACTCAAGCCGTAGGATACCGCCTGGTCTTCCACCTCGGTATAGGGTTTTGGGTCCAGGATCAGCAAGCGTATCTTGTGAGGAGCCTGGCGCTTGTATTCCTGCAGGAGATCCACGACTCGATCAGCAAATGCCTGCAAACCCGGGACCTGGGCTTCCAGGCTCTTGGAATAAAACAGACGCAATGTCACCGGTTCATCCAGACCTCGCAAGATGGCCTCGGTGCCGGATGACAGGGTATAGAGCTTGGATTCAGTCATATCCAGGCGCCAATCCCGCAGCACCTCCTTGCCTGCCACATTGATGGCTGCCAGACAAATCGCCACCAGGATGACAGCCATACCAGAAAACAGGGTGCGTTTCATGTACCATGCATCCTTTCGTATGAATTAAATCAATATGTATTAATCAGATTTCTTGTATTCTATGACGACCACATTGGCATAGAGCCAAAAGACGATCGTGGTCAGGAAAAACAGCAAATCAGGACCCGACACCACGCCCCGCCTGATGCTATTGAAATGCATGAAAAAGCTCTGTGTCGTGATGACATCCACCAGCATGCTGGGCAGCATGCCTTCAATGGTGTCGATGACCACATGAAAGCCCAGCAGCATCACGGCGAGACAGACCACTGCCGTGGCGATGAAGGCAACCACCTGATTCTTGGTGACCGCCGAAAGGCAACAGCCCACCGCCAGAATGGCACCGGCCAACAGAAAACTGCCGACATAGGCCGCCGCAATGGCTCCGTTATCGGGTTGCCCCAGATAATTGACCGTCACCCACATTGGCAGTGTTCCCGCCAAGGCGAGCAGGGTAAAGGACCAGGCGGCCAGAAACTTGCCCAGCACACATTCAGCCGTTGATACAGGCAGCGTCAACAGCAGCTCCAGACTGCCACTGCGACGCTCCTCTGCCCACAATCGCATGCTCAAAGCAGGGATCAGCACCAGGTAGAGCCAGGGGTGAAACTGAAAAAAGGCATCCAGATCGGCCTGGTCACGAGCGATGAAATTGCCGAGATAAAAGCCAAACACGCCATTCAGAGCCAGAAAAATCGTCAGGAAAACATAAGCGATGGGCGTAGTGAAGTAGCTTATCAGCTCTCGCTTGGCTATGAGAGCCACAGGTGCGATGCGCATCAATCCCTCCCAATTACCTGCTGCTACCTGCTGCAGATCATGTTGACCATCATGTACGCTCCTGAGCCCGGATGGTGAGATCACGAAACACATCATCCAGCCGCCCGGGATCCACGTACAGACCCAGGGTACGCCAGCCTTGGTTGCGCCCCATGGATTGCAGCGCCTCGGCCACATGCTGCGGCGACAACCCTTTGCCAAGCTCGTCGGGAGCGGCGAACACCGTGATGGCCATTGCCGGGACAGGCGTGGCTGTCACCTCGAGGCTGGTGGGTTGTATCTCCACTCTCTGATCCCCAAACTGGGCATTCAGGTGCGGACGCAGGGTTTCCGCGGCCTCCCCTTCGACAATCATGGTCACCGCATTGTGCCAGCGCGAACGGGCCCTCAGGGCCAGCGGCGTACCATCGGCAACGATTCTTCCTGCAGCCACCACCAGGGCACGGGTACACAGGGCATCCACCTCTTCCAGAAGATGGGTGGAGAGGACAATGGCCTTGTCCGCAGCCATGTCTCGGATTAGTGAACGCACCTCGTACTTCTGATTGGGATCAAGACCATCGGTTGGTTCGTCGAGAATCAGGATGGGCGCATCATGCAGGAGCGCCTGGGCCAGCCCAACCCGACGCCGGAATCCCTTCGACAGGGTCTCGATGGTCTGATGAATCACCTGTTCCAAGTGGATGAGTTCCACCATGCGCCTAACGGCCCGGTCGATGTGCGCTCCTTTCAGTCCTCGTGCCGCGGCGACAAAACGCAAGAACCCCAGGGTCGTCATCTCCTGGTAGGCGGGCGCGCCCTCGGCCAGATAGCCGATCTGGCGCTTGGCAATGATCGGCTGGCGGCTCATGTCCACGTCGCCCACATGCACGGTACCTGCAGAAGGGGCCAGAAAGCCAGCGATGATCTTCATGGTGGTTGATTTGCCAGCACCGTTCGGCCCAAGCAACCCCAATACCTCACCCCGACCCACCGCAAAGGAAAGCCCGGCCACCGCAAGCCGTGATCCATAATTTTTACTTAAATTCGATACGCGCAGCATACACCCATGACGCCCCTTGCCATGCTCCCAACCAGGCTGGCCATTGTACAATAAGCCTGGGTTTGCAGTATAGTGCTCATGCTTTGCGGTTGGACGATATCCTGGAGAAGGCGCGAGCCCATCTGCGGATTGAGAGGCCATGTGCTGTCAGTCTGGATGTCGTCTGTGCATCCAGGTGCGGTACCATGGGCTTAGCTTGGTGAGAGAGCTTGATGATCGTGATAGGATGGTTATCCATGTTATGGAATAGATGGAATAGGTACCAGCAGTATCTGGGCAGGTGGCCTTTGGTGGTTTTGGGCCTGGCTCTCTTTGGTGATCTCGCCCTCGCCCAACCGGTAACACCTGCCCAACACGGCAATAACACACCTCCTGCCAAGGCTGCCGTCTGCGCTGCCTGCCACGGCCCGGACGGCAACAGCATCAACCCCATCTGGCCCAATCTCGCCGGGCAGCATGCCAAGTACCTGCAACAGCAACTGCAGGACTACAAGACCGGTCAGCGCGCCAATCCGATCATGGCTGGCAATGTAGCTCCCCTGACCCCAGAGGATATGATCCAGATCGCCAATTATTTTGCCGGCCTGCCGGCTAAGTCGGCCCTAGCCAATCCCGCCCAGGTCGATCAGGGCAGGTCATTGTATCGGGCTGGCAAGACCCAGACGGGCACGCCGGCCTGCGCAGGATGCCATGGGCCCGATGGATCCGGCAATGCGCCAGCCGCCTTCCCGCGGTTGGCTGGGCAGAATACTCCCTATATCGCATTGCAATTGCGCGCTTATCGTGATGGCAGCCGATCGGGGACAGCCCAGGCCAAGATCATGGCTGGCGTTGCCAAAGCTCTTACCGATCAGGACATCGAGGCTGTGTCATCCTATGTACAAGGGTTGCAAGCCCTTCGTCCAGCTGATCTGCAATGATTGCATCGATCCTGCGTCGCACCTTGCAGGCAAGCCTGCTATGCATGATGGCCTTGTGCTGCGCCACAAGTGCCATCGCACAGGAAGGGGTTTCCTATCGCACCCTCGCCAACGCGCCCCCGCCAAGCCCGGGCAAGGTCCATGTGATAGAGTTTTTCTGGTATGGCTGCCCGCATTGCTATGAGCTTGAAACGAGCCTGGCTGCATGGCGCAAGGCGCATCAGGACCAGATCCTCTTCGAGCGCATGCCTGCTGCCTTTGGCGGGTTGTGGGCACTGCATGCCCGGGCTTATTACACCGCCCAGGCTCTTGGCGCCACCGAAGACTTTCACCAGGCCATGTTTCAGGCCATCCATCAGCAGGGCAATCGCTTGGAAAATGAAGCCAAACTGCGTGCGTTTTTCATTGGCCAGGGCTTTGAAGGGCAGGCATTCGACAGCACCTTCCATTCCTTTGGCGTCAACATCAAACTGCAGGAAGCCACTCAAACCGCTGAACGCCTGGGCATCGATGGCGTCCCCACTTTTCTTGTGGCTGAGCGCTACATCACCAGCCCCTCCATGGTAGGCAATGAAGAGCGCTTTTTTCAGGTCATGGATGACCTGCTGCAGCGCAGCCAGGCAAAGCACGCACAACCACACCCTTGAAGCATCAGGCAGATACAGCGCAACCCGTGCTTCTTGCCACACGAGCCAGCCCCCTGGCCATGCGGCAGGCCAGCATCGTCCAGCACCAACTGCAGCGGGCCGCCCCACAGCTCGACGTGCACATTCAGCCTATGCAAACCCAGGGCGACCATATAGGGCCCAAAGAAGATCCCAACATAACCGGGAAGGGCCTTTTTCTCAAGGAGATCGAAGAATCCCTGCTGAGCGGACATTGTCGCCTGGCGGTGCATTCGCTCAAGGATGTGCCGTTTACGGAAACGGCTGGTCTGACCATAGCCGCCGTCCACGATCCAGAAGATCCTCGTGATGTGCTGATCTCCAAAGAAGGGTTTTCCCTGAGCCAACTCCCTCATGCAGCCGTGATCGGCACCAACAGCCTGCGTCGCCGGGCGCAGCTGCTCGCCGCCAGGCCGGACCTGTGCGTCATGCCATTGCGAGGCAATGTGGGCACGAGACTGCGCAGGCTGTTCGAGGGTTCGTGCGATGCCATCGTCCTTGCTGCCGCAGGGTTGCAGCGTCTGGGTCCCGCCAACATCAATCTCACCATAGACAACATGCACTTTCTCGAGGTGATGCAATGGCTGCCGGCACCGTGCCAAGGCGTGCTTGCCCTGCAGTGCCGCAGCGATGATGAGCCGATGCTCCAGCTCCTCAAATTGCTTGATGAACCTGAGGCACGACAGCGCACCACCGCGGAAAGAACCTTTGCCGCGCGGTTGGGTGCTGATTGCCGTTCGGCTTTGGCTGCCTATGCGCTTTGCTCAACCACGCTCACAGGTCAGGCGCTGGAGCTGCATGGCTGGGTCGCCACCCCGGATGGGGGAAAAAGCATTCGCCTGAGCCGTTCTGGCCCGGCAAGCCAGGCCATTGCCCTGGGGGATGACCTGGCCGAGGATTTCTTGCGCGCCGGCGCAGCGCAGGTACTCCATGGCAGTCATCAACTCACCTGAGGATCACTTCTCCCCGGAGCACCCTCTGCAAGGGGCCCGCATCATGATCACCAAACCGGTAGGGCCATCTGGGCAAAGGGATGTCCTGGCCTCTGCCATCGAGCGAGAAGGTGGCGAGGTCGTCCTGTTTCCTGCCATGAAAATCGTGCCGCTGGCCACTTCAGTGCCACTCTCCCAACTGAAAGAAGAGGTGGCCGGGGCGGATATCATGATTTTCTGCAGTCCCAACGCAGTCAATTACCTGGCCATCAGCCTGCCCGGTCTCCTGTCCTCGATGCCCCATACCCTGATCGCCATCGGTGCTGCTACCTCCACGTGCCTGCAGGCGGCAGGCTTTCAGCAGATTATCACAGACCCCCAGATGCGCACCGAGGGTGTCTTGTTATTGCCCCAGCTTGACCAGGAGCATGTCAGCAACCAGCGGGTCATCATCGTTCGGGGCAAAGGTGGCCGCCCCTTGCTGGGTGATGAGCTTGCCAGGCGTGGCGCCAGGGTGTCCTATCTGGAGGTCTACGAACGACGCTGCCCCACGGTATCTCCAGAGGAGATCAGCGCCATCTGGGACGACAAGCCGCTGCATCTGGTGACGGCCACAAGTCCTGAGATTTTTGATAACCTCCTGCACCTCATGCCGTCAAAAAAACTGCGGGGCAGACTGCTGCGGCTTCCTTTCCTCGTGCTCAGCAAGAATACGGCAGACCATGCCAGAAGACTCAATTATCGAGGCCCCATGATCATTGCCCAGGACCCCATGCCGGGGTCCATGCTCGAAGCCATGCGTTCATGGTGGCTGCAAAACAAAACTGGCGATCCGGGCAAGAAAAGCAAAAAATCATGAACAGCCACAGCCGGGTAGCACCAGGAGATTTTTCTGCCATTACTAACCTGCACACCTCATGTCCAGGAATAGTCCAAAGGGTTGACCAATGAATCCACATACAGATGATCGCCCAGAGCATGCCTCGGGCAAACAGGTCGGTAGCGGTCCAAAAACCCCTGGAGGCAGATTTGCCATGATCCTCTCCCTGAGCATCGGGGCGCTGCTGATTGCCCTGGTGGCAATGGGTGGTGGAGCATGGCTGTGGTGGCGCATGAACATCATGCAGCAGCAACAGCAATCGCTGCAAGACCGTCTCGGCGCCCTTCCCCGCCTGGAAGCAACACTCGACCAAACCGCCGAGCAACAGAAATCCCTTGCCTCACGGTTCAACCACCTCTCCAAACAGGTCAACAACCAGCTGACCAGCTTGCAAAACCGTCAACGCCCTCTGGACAAGACGGTCCATCAGCTTCGCGAGGAACTCAAGAACATGGAGGCCCAATACAAGAGCCTGGCAGCCCGCCTTGCCCGACAGGGCGCGGCGCCGTCGACCGCTGAGGTCATCAATGGCCAGAGATTACTGGAAGTGGGCTTTCTGTTGCGCAATGCCCAGGTCACACTGGTGCTGACCCAGGATATCGAACAGGTCATCCATCTCCTGGACCTTGCTGATGCGCAGTTGGCAGCCATTGGCGATCCGCGATGGCTGCCGGTTCGCCAGACCATCGCCCAGGACAAGGCAGCATTGGAGGCAGTGCCCCTGGTTGATGCATCAGGCATTGCCCTGCGGCTTTCAGCGATGGCACAACAGGCCCACAACTGGCCATTGAAGGCAAGCACGCTGCATGGCGTTGACCACGAACCAGCTTCACCTCAAGAACCTTCTCCAGACAACGGCCTGAGCTGGGAAATACTGCGCCGCAAGCTCGCCGAATTATGGCAACGCGCCGTCATTGTCTCCCGGCTGGACAGCACCTCCCTGCCTGCACAACCCTACCTCCGGGAGCGTCTGGCCCTTCACCTGCAACTGGCGGCCTCGGCTGCCACCCGCGGTGATCAGCACCTGTTTGTCGGAGAGTTGGCTCAATGCCAGACATTGCTCATGGCCCTGGATACCACAAGCCACCCTGTACAACAGGCACTTCAGGACATTGCTGCCCTGCAAACCGTGATCCTCGAGCCAACGTTGCCCGATCTTCATGGCCCTCTCGAAAGGTTCTTGCATATCCTCCAGGAACAAGGGAGCGGGACGACCTCCCCACCTGAACACCCCATGGAACGCCTGCAGGGGGAAAGCCAATGAGAACCGGCCTGTTCGCGCTGCTTCTGCTGATCATCAGCTCCGCATTGGGCATCCTGTTGACGGAACATCAAAGCAGGCTCATCCTGCTGTACGACAACTGGCAGATAGAGATGTCCCTGGTGACCCTGGTGCTCATGCTCATACTGGCCATATTTGCCTTCTTGGCTGTTGCAGCCTGTCTGAGCCTGGTGCGCCACTGCCTCACATGGCTGGCCACATGGCGGCAACGCCGTGCCCATCGCCGCCAACTGCGCAGGGTGAGCCTGGGCGTGCAACAGCTCACCGAGGGTAATTGGCGCACTGCGGAACGCTTGCTGCTACCCCACCCGCTGGGCAGTCCCCCCTTTGCTGCGAGCTCAGCGAGAGCACCTGCTGCAAGCGATCCTCTTCCCGGCGCCATCAAACCCGTGGACTGGGAGCGCCTCCTGAGACTGCTGGAAGCTCAGACCATGTTACTCACCGGGCAACCACAACAGTGCCTGGCCACCCTGGAGCGGACCCCGCTCTCTGATCCCATGGCCACCTTGCTGCGCAGCCTGGCCCACGAGAAGCTCGGTGACATAATCGCCGCAGCCCAGGAGATCGGCCGACTGCAAAATACGGCCGTCCTTTCGGCAAAGGACATGGCAAGACATCTGGTCCCGGTCTTCCAGGAGGCTTTGCAGCAGTTGGCGGCCAAAAGGGAGCTGGCGGCTGTCCGGCAGCTGTGGGCCCAGCTGCGCTCGACATGGTCCAAGAACCCCATCCTGCAGGCCCACTATGCCCTTGCCCTGCTGGCCTGCGGAGAAACCAGGGAGGCAACCAGCCTATTGCGCCGCTTGCTGCGGCAGCAAAAGGCAGCGCAAGCATTCCCGGACATCTTCTTGCAGATTGCCTTTGCACATCATCTGCCCATCAGCGAGCGCATTGCCTTGATCGACAATCTGGCCCACGGAGCATGGGCATCCCATGCCATAGTCAGATTGGCGCGGGCCAGCCTGGCCCTGGAGGAAGGCAATCCCCAGCAGGCTCGTCAGTTGCTGCCGGACGATCAGCTTGAATCAGAAATACTTGAACCAGACACGGCGCGCCTTGCGTTGGCCCATTTATATCAGGCGCTGGATCAGCCGGAACGCGCCGCTCACCTGTATGACAGGATCTATATGGCCTGCAGCCCTTACACGATGATCCCCACACCCAGGGCATCGGGTGTGCAGGCTGGATCAGGAATGGGCTGATCTTCCCAAACAGCAGGGCATGAATTTACTTGATCTTGGCCTCCCGATAGGTTACATGCCGGCGCACCACAGGGTCGAATTTGCGCAATTCCAGCTTTTCGGTGCTGTTGCGCTTGTTTTTCGTGGTTGTATAAAAATGACCTGTTCCCGCCGAGGACACCAATTTGATTTTATCGCGCATGATTGTTCTCCCTCAATGACCATGGAAACCATTGCCAAGGCTGAGTCGTGCCCTGAGCCCGAAGGCTCAGGCCTGTAGTATTGATGTGGCTGCTGCCTGGGGCTTGCTTCCTTTCTTGATGCCAGAACGGCGCATCGCCTCATCGAGACCATGCCGATTGACCAACCGCATTCCGGCGGTGGATATCCGCATGCGTACAAAACGCCCTTCTTCCTCGGACCACAGACGCTTGTTCTGGAGATTGGGCAAAAACCTCCTTTTGGTCCTGCGGTTGGAATGGGATACATTGTTTCCGGTACGCGGTCGCCGACCGGTCAAGGCGCATATCTTGGACATATTGGTTTCCCCTGCTTTCGATTATCCAGAAAAAGCTTTATTATCATCTGTACCACAGCGGGAAGCAACGCTCCCAGAGGGTGCCGCACATTGTCACCCCTCACCTGTAGCCTGACCGGCAGGTTGCGGGGCAACCCGTTGATGACAGGAATCAAGCCTGTTATAACAGTTCATGTCGGCTCCCTATCATGGGTACCGCAGACAAGCCAGCAGATACGTGGCCACTATAGCTTGAAAGCCTCTAGCAGTTCTGAAAATGGGGAAGGCGTGCCTCGGGTCATAACAATACTGTGCGACGCATGAACCGCATCACACCATGTTTCCGCGCAGGGGTATGGCCCCTGGCCTTATCATGGCTCTCCATGAAACAACTGCTCGTCTTCTGGCATGGCCAGGAGACAACCCCCTTTCAGGCAGGGTCTTGCCAGGCACCAGGATCTGCCCATGACCAGCCAATGCAGCCGTGGCTTTTCAGAGCAGGGCTGACGCAACGCACGGAGCGCGACATGGAACAAGCTCATCCCTTTTTCTTTCAAAGGATACGATTTCATGAAACGAATCTTGATCAATGCCATGCAGCGCGAGGAAGTCCGGGTCGCCGTCGTGGATGGCGACACCCTCTATGACCTCGATATCGAGGCCATCAGCAAGGAACAGAAAAAAGGCAACATCTACAAGGCCCGGGTCAGCCGGGTGGAGCCCAGTCTCAATGCTGTTTTTGTGGATTACGGGGCTGATCGTCATGGCTTTCTACCCATAAAGGAAATAGCCCGGGGGCTGTACACCAACGACGTGGAAACCAGCAATGGCCGCCTTACGGCACACCAGGTAGCCCGGGAAGGCCAGGAGTTTCTGGTCCAGGTAGACAAGGAGCAACGTGGCACCAAGGGTGCCTCGCTCACCACCTTCATCAGTCTTCCGGGGCGCTATCTGGTATTGATGCCCAACAATCCAAGGGCAGGCGGCATTTCGAATCGGGTGGAGGGCGAAGAACGAGAGGAATTGCGGGCCAGCCTCAAGGACTTGGAGATGCCAGAAGGCATGGGGCTCATCATACGAACCGCCGGTGCGGGCCGCACCATCGAGGAGTTGCGCTGGGATCTCGATTATCTGCTCAATCTCTGGCAAGCCATCGAGGAAGCCTCCCGCTCCCGTGCAGCCCCATGCCTCATCTACCAGGAAAGCAGCCTCATTATTCGCGCCTTGCGGGATTATTTCACCAAGGATGTGGAGGAGATCCTGATTGACGATGAGGCCACGTATCAACAGTCTCTAGAGTTCGTCGGCCATGTCATGCCCCACAACCTGGAGAAAATCAAACGCTACATCGACCCGATCCCCCTCTTTGGACGCTTCCATCTGGAAACCCAGATTCAGCAGGCTTTCGAGCGGGAACTGCGCCTGCCATCGGGTGGCGCTGTGGTCATCGATCATACGGAAGCCCTGACCGCCATCGATGTCAACTCGGCCCGAGCCACCAAGGGGCCTGATATCGAACAGACCGCCTACCAGACCAACCTGGAGGCCGCCGACGAGGTGGCACGGCAACTGCGGCTGCGGGATCTTGGTGGGCTGATCGTCATCGACTTCATCGACATGAGCCAGAGCCAGCACCAGCGTGCTGTGGAAAAACGCCTGCGTGATGCGGTGCAGGATGATCGTGCGCGCATTCAGGTAGGCCATATGTCCCGCTTTGGCTTGCTGGAAATGTCCCGTCAGCGCCTGCGCACATCGCTGCTGGAACACAGCCAGGTGGTCTGTCCGCGTTGTGGCGGCCAGGGCCGGGTACGGGGGCTCGAATCCTTCGCCATCGCCATGCTGCGGCTGATGCACGAACAGGTCGCCTTGCACCGGGGCTGCCAGTTGGTGCTGCGCCTGCCTGTGGCCACAGCCACCTATTTGCTCAATGAGCATCGCCAAAGCATGGCCATGCTGGAACAGCTGCATGAAAGCCAGGTTATTATCATTCCCGATGCTGGCCTGGAAACCCCAGGGTACCAGATGAAGATCAATACCGACCATGTCCAGACAACCTTCAGCCAGGATCTGCTGCTCCCATCCACCAATCGGGGTGAGACCTCTCTTCTCGAGGAGCAACTCACCAAGAGCCTTGTGCCGCAAAAACCGGTTGTGTTTTCCGGAAGGCGCCCCAATCCTGCTGAGAAGCCCCCCGCAGTCGCCAGTACAGCCACAGAGACACAGCGTCAGGCTGGTGAGGGCATTCTAAGCCGGATCTGGCATCGCTTGTTCGCTGAAAGCCCATCGGGATCCCAGGGGTTTCCAGCCCCGGGAGAGGAGGGGCTGGCTTCTGCCGCGCGATTCGAGCAACAGGAGACGGGAGATGAGTGCGCCGCACTGGAAAGCTCCTCTGCTTTGCTCACTGAAGAACAACCTTCCAGCCTTGCCCGGGAAGGCACTGAGGACGGCCTCAACGAACCCAAGCGCCGCAGCAAAAACAATCGGCGCCGCCGGGCGCGCCCCCGCTCCAGACGTCCGACCCATACAGAGCAGACGGATCAGTCTGCCGGAGCGGAGCCTGATGCAGCCACCCAGGATCAGCCCCATGAGGCACAAGGCAATGGCGGCGGACAACATCAGGCGTCAGCTCAGGACACTCCGCCTGAGGATGAGCGGCACAAGAACCAAAGTCTCAATCAGGAGGATGCCGTGCCTGCATCCGATGATCTCGGCAACCATCCCGCTCCCTGACTCAGGGCATCCATGGTCGGAGGGCAAACACCATGTCCCCCGACCATGTCATGTGGGTCAATCAGTCGAGCAACCGGCGAGCACCCATGAGGCGGCGCTGGAAGTAGCTTTCCCTCAAGGAGGCTACCTGCACACTGCGACTGCTGCTGGCGGCATGGACGAAGCGACCACGCCCGATATAGATACCGACGTGGTTGATCCTTGTGCTGCGGCCTGTGGCAAAAAAGAGGAGATCGCCAGGCTCCAGGGCAATCCTTGGAATCTTCTGACCAACACGCCATTGCTCCGAGCTGCTGCGCGGCAGATGGATGTGAAAGGCTGCAAAAACATGCTGCACCAGGCCAGAACAGTCGAAACCACGCCGCCCCGAACCGCCCATGACATAAGGCCTACCCACATACGCCAGCGCCTGTTCTCGCAAGGCTTCACGCAAGGCAGTGGGCGCAGACACAGGCCGGGCCTGATCGCGCATGGCGCCATGAACCACCCATGGCCATGGCAGAACACACACCAAGATCAAGGATCGCAGCATTCCATATCCCATAGCCGGCCTGGCGCCATTCGGTTTCACTGCGCGCACGGGGCAAACAGCGGCACATTGGCTCAAAATGGCTGGCATAGCATAACACAACAGCCGGAGCCTCGAGACACCAAGACTGGCCCTGATCAACTTGTAAAACAAGAAACTTATTTTTTTCTACAGCCTCACACAAGTGGAGCGCTTCAATGTCACCTCAAGCACGCCATCGGAACAAGGCTGCCGATATGCGCTGTTTGCCTTGTGCGGCCCATCCCGGGCACGTTGCCTCGAGGTGAGCTAAAATGCCAGGAATGACATTTTCCAGCGTTTTCGCAAACATACCTTCAAATCGTGAATTCTTAGAGGTCTAGCAATGAAAGTAGGACGCTGCGCCTGTGGCAATACCTTGTTTTTCAATAACACGATCTGCTCCAGTTGTGGGCGGGCTGTCGGCTTTCTCCCCGACAAGCTGCAGATGAGCGCACTGGAACCCATCGACAACGGGTATGCGGCGGCCCTGGATGCCGAGGCACATTACGTACCGTGCCAGAATCAGATTGAACACGGCATCTGCAATTGGCTCATTCCCGCCACGGAGGAGCCGGGCCTCTGCATGTCCTGCCGACTGAATCGCACCATTCCCGATCTGACCATACCGCAGAATCTGGTGCATTGGCATCAGATCGAGCAGGCCAAGCGCCATGCGCTCTATTCCCTCCTGCGTCTGGGGTTGCCGCTGATCAGCAAGCTGGACGATGAAGAACGCGGATTGGCCTTTGACTTCCTGGCCGACAAGGACCCAGACAGCGAATTCACCGAACCGCTCCCAGGCCAAGAACCCGTGTTGACCGGCCATGACAACGGCTTGATCACTCTTAACGTAGCGGAAGCCGACCCGGTCGCGCGCACCCGCCATCGTCAACAAATGGGCGAGACTTATCGCACTCTGCTGGGCCATTTCCGACATGAACTGGGACATTATTACTGGGACCGACTGATCGCGGCGACACCGCTGGAAGCGCCTTTCCGGGAATTGTTCGGGGATGAGCGTGCCGACTATGGCGAGGCGCTGGCTCGTCATTATGAGCAGGGTCCCGCCGCCGACTGGCCAGAACATTTTGTCAGCGCCTATGCCAGCTCCCATCCATGGGAAGACTGGGCGGAAACCTGGGCCCACTTCCTGCACATGACCGACACCCTGGAAACCGCCGCGGATTTCGGCTTGATCGTGCGGCGGATCCCAGGGGACACCACGCCGGATGCCAGTCTTCTGGCCATTACGCTCGATGCCGACTTTGCAGCGCTGATGGATCAATGGCTCAGTCTCAGTGTGCTGACCAATGCACTCAATCGCAGCATGGGGCTGGAAGATGCCTATCCCTTCGTCCTGACGCCCACGGTGCGCGCCAAACTCCAGTTCGTCCATGACGCCGTGAAAAGCAAGACCGCCTGAGCGTTTCTCGTCATCCAGGCCGCGCGCACCAGGCGGACACCTCTGCGTCCAGCTCTGGCATAGGGGCCACCTCTCCCTGCCCCTCAACCGGATGGGGCTTTACCCCAATTGAACTGTGCCGGGTTCCCCGAAGGCCTCACTGGGAAACCCGGCACGGTGCAGTGATGAGGCCCTCTTGCTTCGGGGGCAGCCTCTGGCAACAGCAGCCGATCATTGCCTCACGAGCCACTTGGCAGCCCGCTGCATCCAGCCCAGCGCCTTGGGGTTGTAGGGCCCCTTGATGAGCATGGCCGGAGAAAACCAGCTGCGCTGCACCAGGACACCCTTCTTGTGGGAGAACTCCATGAAACCATCAAAGCCATGATAGGCCCCAAGACCGCTTGGTCCGATACCCCCAAACGGCAGATTGGGATGCGCGGCATGCAGCATGGTATCGTTCACGGCAGCACCGCCGGAAATGGTCTGGGCAATGATCCTCATGGCCCGGCTGTTGTCCTCATCGAAACAATACAACGCCAGGGGACGAGGACGCGCCTGGACGAAAGCGATGGCCTCATCAAGGGTACGATAGCTCATCACAGGCAACACCGGACCAAAGATTTCCTCTTGCATCACCGCCATCTCCGGGGTCACGCCGGTGAGCAGCGTGGGCGGAATCAGGCGAACACCCTGCGGAATGGGCTCATTCCTGGGGTTGATGGTCACCATTCTGGCGCCCTTCTGGACGGCATCCTCCATGAGTCCCTGGATACGCTTGAAATGGCGATCGTTGATGATCCAGGTGATATCGGGATTGCCCACCAGGGATGGATAGCGCCTGCTAATGGCCTTTGTATAGGCGGCCACAAAGCTTTCTTCCTGCCCGCTGGGCACCATGACATAATCCGGGGCAATGCAGGTCTGCCCAGCATTGACGGTCTTGCCCAGCATGATGCGCTGTACCGCCTTTTCCATGGGATAACCTTCCGAGATGATCACCGGCGACTTGCCACCCATCTCCAGGGTGACAGGCGTCAGATTCCGGGCCGCAGCCATCATCACCTGACGGCCAATGCTCGTATTACCGGTATAGAGCAGGTGATCGAAAGGCAACTCAGAAAAGGCGATGGCTTCCTGAACCCCCCCGGTGACCACGGTCACAAGGGTGGGATCGAATGTCTTGGCGATCAGCTCGGCGATCACCTCACCGGTCCGCGGCGTGGCATCCGGTGGCTTGAGCATGGCATGGTTTCCTGCGGCCAAAGCGCCGATCAACGGCGAGAACATCAGGAAGGCCGGATAATTCCAGGCCCCCATGATGCCCAGCACCCCTTTTGGCTGATAGAGGACATAGCCCGTGGCAGGCAGCGCCTGCAAGCTGGCAGGCACCTTCTTTGGTTTCATCCACTTCTTGATCTTGTTCCTGGTGCCGCGAATCTCCATCAACCCGGAGAGCACCTCGGTCAGGGCTGTCTCATGAGGCGAGCGTTGCCCGAAATCAGCCATCACCGCCTTGATGATCTGGTCTTGATGGTCGTAGATGGCCTTGGCCAGCTTGTCCAGGTTGGCCACCCGGGTGCGCCAGTCGCTGATGCCTTGCTGCAGGAAAGCCTGGCGCTGGGCATCGAGCAAGGGCTGCAAAGGGTTGGCGCCTTCTTTGGTGATGCTGGTTACAGCTTGCGGGTAGACATGGGATGGAGCAGTACTCATGATGTTGCCTCCTGCTAAATAAGCAATCAATGGGGATGCCTTGCACCCCATCATAATTGGCGGCTGCATTTGCTCTTATAAGTCAATCATTAGGCTTGATTGAGTGAATAGTCAAGCGGTGTGTGCTATAGACCAGGGGCCGTCCTGGCCTTGTCCGGGCGCTCGAACAGAAGATGCACGATGGCAAAACCCACAAGTATGCCCGCCAGCGTCCAGACCGCCTCGCGGGGATTGAGCACCAGGGCGCTGATCGCAGGGCCTGGACAATAGCCACATAGCCCCCAGCCGATGCCGAACAGCCCCGCCCCAGCCAGCAGTCGGGCAGTCACTTTTTTCTTGCTGGACAGATACAGAAAGCCATTCAGCACCGCATGGCCCCTGGCCCTGATGCGCGGCAGGAACACAGCCGTAACCAGCAATGCCCCGCCCATGACCAACGCCAGACTGGGATCCCAAGAGCCGGCAACATCCAGAAAGGCCAGCACCTTGTCCGGTTGCACCATCTGGGACAGCGTGAGCCCCACACCGAACAGAATGCCGCAACTCAACGCCGCCAGGGCCCGCCTCATGGCAAGACCCCCGCGACATGACGGACCACATAGACGGTCAGCATGCCCATGAGCATGAATGTCATGGTGGCCGCCAGGGAGCGCCGCGACCGCAATCCCAGGCCGCATACCCCATGACCGCTGGTACAGCCACTCCCCAGGCGGGTACCTGCGCCGACCAGTATCCCACCAGCCACAAGCGCCCACAGGGGAAAATCTTGACGGGGGACAAAAGAGATGACATGGCCGGCACGCATCAACAGGGGACCCAGCAGCAACCCCGCCAAAAACCATAGGCGCCAGGTGCCACCTTCCCTTGCTTGTTCCAGGGCGCCAAAGAGAATGCCGCTGATCCCCGCAATGCGCCCCAGCAGCCAGAACAGCAAGACAGCGCTGCAACCGATGAGCAATCCGCCTGACAAGGCGGCCACAGGCGTGAACTGATTCATCCTCATCCCCTCCACAACCACAGGGACTCTGCAGCACAGGCAATGATCCACATGCAGCATAGCAGCTCTTGTCTATATTGTTTATATTGCATTGCGCCCCCGCCGGACAGCGCACCATGCCATCTCAAGGAGACCGACGACCATGGAACAACAGCAACTCGGCCTCACCCAGGACCACCTCATGGTGGTGGAGGCAGTCCAGGGCATGGCCAGAAAACTCAAGCCCAAGATGGACAAGCACTACAGGGAAATCTTCGAGCACCAGCGATTTCCCCAGGAGATCCAGCCGACAGGTTGCGCAAGGGCATGAGATCAATAAATGGCTTCCGGATCCCGGGGTATTGCTCCGGATCGGCGATATCCCCAGGCCGTTGCCGTCCGGGAGGCATGGGCGCCAAACGGCATGGCCATCCACAGCACATCCCAGGGCTGCCCCACGAGGTGCCTGCCCTGGAGTTGCGCGGGATCTCGCCCATGCTGACAGAAGCCACAGACCCGTCGCCCCGGCAGCGCTGGCCGTGATTCGACAGGCAACGTCCTCGGCCTGCACCAGGCCACCATGATCCGCCATACTCGGCTATAATGATGAAGCCATGACAGCGCCATGCCTCCAGAAAAAGCGCCTCAGGCTTGTGGATCGCCTCCTGCCCAAGGGCACATTGCGGCTCATCCTGCCCCATGGGGCCGTCATCACCATGGGCAACGGTCCACCTTGCGCCACCATGCGCCTCAAGAATAAATGGACCTTGTGGCGCATGGTGTATCGACCCAGCCTGACCATTGGAGAGCTCTATACCGAGGGAGCCTGGGAAGCTGAACATGGCGACCTGCTGACCGTGCTGCGGCTCCTGATGAGCCTGCGCATCCGCCTGGCTTCCTGGCCTGCTCCGTCGCTTTGGCTGTATGCGCTGCTCCACGAGAACAATCTGCTGCAGCGCAGCTACAGCCGGGCCCGCACCCACTACAACATCGATATTGCATTGTTCCAGTCCTTTCTGGATGAGGACCTGCATTACACTTGCGCCTATTTTCGAGAACCCGGACTCTCCTTGCACCAGGCCCAGGAGGCCAAGGCCTTCCACATTGGCCGCAAGCTCTGCCTGTTCCCTCAGGCCCATGTGCTGGACATCGGCTCTGGGTGGGGGGCCATGGCCATCCATCTGGCGCGCCACCATGGCGCGCAGGTCACAGGACTCAATGTGTCCGATGAGCAGAATCGCCATGCCGCAAACGAGGTGCAGAACCTTGGCCTTGCAGGTCAGGTGCGTTTCTTGACCGAGGACTACCGCAGCCATCAGGGCTTGTACGACGCCATAGTCAGCATCGGCATGTTCGAGCAGGTGGGCAGACCCTGGTATAGACGCTATTTCAGGACCATCGCCCAGCTCCTCAAGCCCGATGGTGTAGCCCTGGTGCATACCATCGGCAGGAGCTCGCCCCCCGGCGGCACCAATCCATGGATCCGCCGTCATATCTTCCCGGGCGGCTATATCCCCGCCCTCTCTGAGATCAGCGTTGCCGTGCAGGCCTCTGGTCTGGCCATCCTGGATGTGGAAGTCTGGCGGCTGCATTACGCCATGACCCTCCAGCATTGGCGCGCCTCATTCGAAAGGAATCTGGATAACCTGGCGGCCCGCTTCGGGGATTCCTTCTGCCGCATGTGGCGTTTTTATCTTACGGCCTCGGAAGCCTCGTTTCGCTGGGACAACCTGGTGGTCTTCCAGGTGCAGCTGGGCTTTGCGGCCACTACGCGCTGCCCTATTACCAGGGAGTATCTTTATCTCAATGATCTCGATGCAAGCGAGGCTGGTATCCAGCCACAGCAATGAAGCGTTTCGACAAGGCGCCAACGGACTGCAATGCATGGCCACCGACTCACGCGCCCTTTACCAAGGCACTGAAACATGGAGGAACGAACATGGGCCAAATCATCGAATTTCCCTGCCCGGACGGCAGTAAGGCCAAGGGTTATCTGGCATCCTCTGCCCAAGCCGACGCGCCAGGCATCGTGGTCATCCAGGAATGGTGGGGGCTGCAGGATCAGATCAAGGGATTGTGCGACCAGTTTGCCGCAGCAGGCTACAACAGCCTGGCCCCCGATCTCTATGGCGGCAAGGTGGTACCCTACCATGATCCAGGGGCTGCAGGTGCCGCCATGTCGTCCCTTGATTTCACCAACGCCACGGACCACGGCGTGCGGGGTGCCGTCCAACATCTGGCGCGAAACGGCAAGAAAGTGGGGCTGACCGGCTTTTGCATGGGAGGGGCTGTCACCACCATCGGGGCGGTGCGCATCCCGGAACTGGCCGCAGCGGTCACCTTCTATGGCATCGCTCCTGATGCGGAACAGCACGCGAGCGCCCTGCGAGTACCGTTGCAGGGACATTTTGCCCTGCACGACGACTGGATCACCCCTGCCATGGTCAAGTCCTATGATGCAGCACTCAACAAGGCGGGCAAGACCCATGAGTTCTTCGAGTATGATGCCAAGCATGGCTTCATGAACGAACAGCGTCCCGAGGTCTTCAATGCCGAGGCCAAGAAACAGGCCTGGTCGCGCTGCATGGCGTTTTTTGGAAAATACCTCGAGGCATAAACCCGCCAGACCACAAAGCAGGACTGCACAGGGCCGCCTCCATGGGCCGAGCCAGTAGGCTCGGCCCTCCCCTAGCCCATGGGTGGCCGCAACCCCTGGGCCAGCGCCTGCTGGATGGCATCTCGATAGGCACACAGGGCTGGACTCAGCTGTACAGGGTATGGCTCCGCCGCAGGGGCAAGATCGCGCATGGCTTTTGGCAGGGCGGCAAGCCCACGTTGCGCCCGGCTGCGACAGGCCGCCACCGTGAATGCCTCGGCTGCAAGCAGCACATCGTCCCGCAGCACGGCCTGCAACAAGGGTTCCCCCTGGAATGTCTCATCCCGCAGCGCCAGCGTATCGAAGCTGCGCTCGCCATCCCCAAGCCGAAAAGCCTGGTGACGGCCGGGATACATCGTCTTGCCCGGTGCCGTTTTCATACGGCCAGACCCTCTGTAGTAGGTCAGTTTATAGGCCAGATCCACCGTGGGCGCATCCTCGGAGACCCCCATGTGGGTGCCCACCGCAAAGCCATCCACGGGGATTTCATCGGCCACCATGGCCGCCACACTCTGTTCGGTAAGGCCGCCGCTGACAATGATGCGCACCTGGTGCAAGCCAGCCTCATCCAGCACCACCCGGGCCTGCCGGGCCAGATTGGGCAGATCGCCGCTGTCCAGCCGGATGGCGCTGACCCCAAAGGCAGGTCCCAGCCGCCCAGCCAGGTCGACCACATGACGCACACCCTGGATGGAATCATAGGTATCCACCAGCAGTGTGGTTTTTGGATAGTGCGAGACAAAGGCCGCAAAGGCCTGGGCCTCGTCGTCATGGGCCTGGATGTAGCTGTGGGCCATGGTGCCGGTCACCGGCAATCCATAGACCATACCGCCCAGCACGTTGCTGGTGGCTTCGAGTCCGGCGATGGCATAGGCCTTGACGGCCTTCAGGGCCGCATCGACCCCATGCGTGCGCCGCAGGCCAAAGTCGATCACCGGGCGTCCGCCAGCTGCCAGCACCATGCGCACCGCCTTGCTGGCGATCACCATCTGCAGGTGGACCGTGTTCAACAGCAGGCTTTCGATGAGTTGCGCCACGGGAAGGGAAGCCTCCACCTCCATGATCGGCTCGTTGGGAAACACAGGCGTGCCATCCAGCATGGCATGGACGGTGCCCCGAAACCTAAAGCGCTCCAGCCAGTCCAGGAAGGCTTTTTGAAAGCAACCAAGACCTTCCAGATACGCCAGCACCTCACCGTGAAAGCGCAGCTCCCGCAGGGCTGCCACCGCATCCCCCACGCCACAACAAAGCATGAGATTGCGCCTGGGGGGCAGCTTGCGATAACTCATGCTGAATACCGCAGGCTCTTCCATGCCCTCCAGCAGATAAGCCTGGGCCATGGTGAGTTCGTAGAGGTCGATCAGTGCGGCGAGATTGTTTTCTGTTACCCACATGGCGGGGTGTCCTGTGCTGTTGCGCCCGGGTTTCGTTCCCGCTGGAGCCGCAGCTCCGCCTTTTCTGCCGCTGCATGCACCTGTGAGGGGGCGGTGCCTCCGAGGTGGTCCCGGGCCTGTAGCGAGCCCGATAGGGTGACCACGTGCGCCATCTGGTCATCGACAATCCCCAGAGCCTGCTCCATATCATGGCAGGTGAGCTGTTCCAGGGTGCATCCCTTGTCCAGACAGGCACGGACGAGCCCGCCCACCCGCTCATGGGCCTCACGAAACGGCATCCCGCCGCGCACCAGGTGATCAGCCAGATCGGTGGCGGTGGCAAAGCCGGCCGCAGCAAGTTCAATGGCACGCTCTCGGTTGACACACAGGCTTGCCGCGATGGCCTGTGTGGCAGGTAACACCAAAAGCAAAGTATCGATGGTATCGAACAAAGGTTCTTTGTCTTCCTGGTTGTCACGGTTGTAGGCCAAGGGCTGGCCTTTCATCACGGTCAGCAGCGTGACCAGTGCACCAAAGACCCGACCGCTCTTGGCGCGCACCAGTTCGGCCATATCGGGGTTTTTCTTCTGAGGCATGATACTGGAGCCTGTGGTCAGCTCATCGGGGAGCGTGATGAGACCAAAGGCAGGGGTCATCCACAAGACCACCTCCTCTCCCAGGCGGGAGAGATGGACCATGACTACGCTGGCTGCGGAGAGAAACTCCAGGATATAGTCGCGATCGGCCACGGCATCCAAAGAGTTCTCCATGGGGGATGCAAACCCCAGCAGCGAGGAGGTCAGCTGGCGATCGAGGCCATAGGTGTTACCAGCCAGCGCTCCGGCACCCAATGGGCACTGGTTGAGACGGGCACGGCAATCCCTGAGGCGCCCGCAGTCCCGGGTCAGCATGGCTTCATAGGCCAACAGGTGGTGGCCGAAGGTGACAGGCTGGGCTGATTGCAGGTGGGTAAAGCCCGGAAAGACGGTGGCGGCCTCTTCCCTGGCGCGCTGGATCAGCACGGCGCGCAGCCGGTACACCTGGGCCAGGATCTCATCGATGGCGGCACGAAGGAACAGCCTCGTGTCGGTGGCCACCTGGTCGTTACGCGAGCGTCCCGTATGGAGTTTCTTGGCCACATCCCCCAGGCGGGCGATCAGTGCCCGCTCGATGTTGCTGTGCACATCCTCAAGTGACTCGTCCCACGAAAAGGTGCCGGCATCCATCTCCTGACGCAGGGCATCCAGGGCCGCATCGAGCTGTTCGCGTTCCTGATGGGTGACCACACCAGCCCGTTCCAGGGCCTGCAAATGGGCCCGGGAACAGGCGATATCCTCCCGGTAGAGACGCTGGTCGTAAGGGACAGAGACGCTGAGGCGTTGTAAAGTCTCGCTCATGCCCTGGCCCAGGCGTCCGGACCACAATGGTTCTGCCATGGTGCACCATCGAAAAAAACCACCAATTGAGGCACAATTGTACCTAATGCACCATGACCATGACCAATCCAGCGCCACCCCCCCGCTCACCTATGCCGCAGCCGGTGTGGACATAGCCGCCGCCGACAATCTGGTGGAGCGCATCAAAAGGCTCGCCGCCCCCACGCAACGCGCCGAGGTGCTTGGCGGGGTTGGCGGCTTTGGCGCCCTGATCCGGCTGGGCGGCTATCGTGATCCTGTGCTGGTGGCCGGCACCGATGGCGTGGGCACCAAGCTGCTGCTGGCCCTGCAGTGGGGTCAGCTCGCAGGGCTCGGGACAGACCTGGTGGCCATGAACGCCAACGATGTGCTCTGCCATGGCGCCGCAGCCCTGTTCTTCCTGGACTACCTGGCCATGGGCCAGTTGGAGACCGACAAGGCAACCACCCTGGTGCAGGGCATGGCCGAGGCCTGTGCTGCGATCGGCTGTGCGCTGGTGGGCGGCGAGACGGCCGAACTGCCCGGCATGTACCACGATGGTCTTTTCGACCTGGCCGGATTTTGCGTGGGTGTGGTGGAACGCGACCGACTCCTGGATGGCTCCAGGGTCACAGCAGGTGACCTGGTCCTGGGCCTTGCCAGCAGCGGTGTACACGCCAACGGCTTCAGCCTGGTGCGCGCCATCATGGCGCGCTGCGGCGCGCAGGCCACCACCATGGTGGGCGGCCTGCCTCTGCGGGAGATCCTGCTTGCCCCAACGAGGCTCTATCAGCCTGCTGTCTGGCCACTTTTGCAAAACGACCTGGTGCATGCCATGGCGCACATCACAGGCGGCGGCCTGATGGACAACCTGCCCCGGGTATTGCCACCCGGGCTCCAGATCCATCTCGACCGGGGTTCGTGGCCGCTGCCCGATATCTTTGGGTGGCTGCGCCAGCAGGGCAACCTGGATGAGGCCACCATGCTGCAGACATTCAATCTGGGCATTGGCCTGTGCCTGATCATTCCGCCCCACGCCCTGGAACAGTCCCAGCGGCTGCTCCAGGAAGCGCATGTGGCCAGCTGGGTGATCGGCGGCGTGGCAGAATGCGCCACCGCCCAGGGCAATAGTCCCAGGGTCGTGCTGCGTTGAGCCTGCCCATCGCGGTGCTGGCCTCTGGCGACGGCAGCACCTTCGAGGCCATCGCCACGCTGCCCCAGGCCCCTTATCATGTCGCACTGCTGCTGAGCGACCAGCCGCGGGCCTTTGTTCTGAAGCGCGCCCAGCGCCTGAGCATCAAGACCGTGGTGCTGCCTCGGCAGAATTATCCGAACCGCGCAAGCCACGAGGCCGCCATGGTGGACTGCCTGCAGGACCATGGCGTGGCACAGGTCGCGCTGGCAGGCTACATGCGCATCGTCGGTGAGGTATTCCTGGATGCCTTTGGGCAGGGACACACCTGGAATACCCATCCTTCATTGCTGCCGGCCTATCCTGGCCTGGATACCCATCGTCGCGTTCTTCAGGCAGGCGAGCACGAACATGGCTGCACCATTCACGTGGTGGACAGTACCGTGGATGGAGGGGCCATCATTGCCCAGGCCCGTTTACCGGTCCACCCCCATGAACAGGTGGCCAACCTGGAACAACGGGTCAAGCGACTAGAACAGCGCCTCTACCCCATCCTCCTGGCAGCCCTTGCCACAGAAACATTGCAGGTCAATGAACAGGGCATACGCTGCCATGGCCGATTGCTGACCAGGCCACTGCTGTTCCAGGAATCAGACCCCCTTTTTCAGGAGTCATCCAGTGTTTTTGGCGACATGTCTTCTTTGTCTTTGGCTTTGCAGTTGGTGCAGATGCCATAGATGTGCAGGCTGTGACCTGTCATCGCATAGCCCAGACGCTGGGCGACCTGGCGCTGCTGCTCCTCGATGGTGGCATCCATGAACTCATCAACCCGGCCACAATGTATACATACCATGTGGTCATGGTGGGGACCCTGGTTCAACTCGAAGACCGCGCTGGCGCCTTCAAAATAATGCCTTTTGACCAACCCGACCTGTTCGAATTGGGTCAGCACCCGATAGACCGTGGCCAGGCCGATGTCCTCACCACCGGCATGCAGGTCATGATAGACCTCCTCGGCACTCATGTGCCGCCCCTGGCCGTGCTCCAGCAGTTCCAGGATGCGCAAGCGAGGGATGGTGACCTTCAGACCGGCGCGGCGCAATTCTCCAGGAGCCATGTGTATCCTCCGGTTTTCAAGCAAGCAAGTCCTGCATGCCATGCACCATACTGCAAGAATACCCCGAGGCGGTTATAATGCCCTTGCGGCATCCTCGGCCAGGACTCGTCTTCCATCAGACTTCATATTAACTTGAAATGGCTGTGACACACATGAAAACGCTTTTGATCCTCACTACGCTGCTGGCGCTCCTGGCAGGCTGCGCCTATCGCATGGACATCCAGCAAGGCAATATCATGGAACCAGACAAAACCATGCAGCTGCGCCCCGGCCTCACCAAGGAGCAGGTGCGCTATCTGCTGGGTCCACCCCTGGCCAATACGCCCTTTGACAGTGATACGTGGCGCTATGTGTATTATCTGGAAAAACAGGGTAAAAAAAGGCAGGAAAAACGACTGGTGGTACACTTCGTCGGCGAGCAGATGGTTCGGGTGGAACACGACCCCCAGAACGGGTGATCCGCCGCTAGCGGCCTGCCGCCTGGCTTTTTTGCACCACAGCCTCTTCCACCCGCTGGCGGAAAGCGGCGATCAGACGGCTGGATACCCGGTCCATGGAGCGACTGACCGCCATGGCCAGCAGGCGGTTACGCAAGGTGAAATCAAGCCTCAAGGTGACCACCGTGCCTTCCTCGCAGGGAGCCAACTGCCAGATGCCATGCAGGTGACGAAAAGGACCGCTCACCAGTTCCATGGTAATGGCACGGGGTGACTCGAGCATGTTCCTGGTGGTCAGCCGTTCATGAAAGGGTCCGGCTGCTACCTCGATGGTGGCCAGGGTCTGATTGGGAGCCAGGGTTTCCTGCCAGGCCCCGGTACACCAGGGCACGAAGTCAGGATAGCGATCCACCGTGGCGATGATCTCGAAGACCACCCCAGGCTCCGCCGCCAGGCACTCACTCTGGCAAATCACAGGCATTGTGCTAGTATATTGCATTCTCTCCCTTGAGAAAAGCATGGAACCGCGCTCCTGCCGTGACCGACTCAACCATCATCAGCAATCGCAAGGCGTTCCATGATTACTCCATCGAGGAGCGCTTCGAGGCCGGTCTCGTGCTCCTGGGCTGGGAGGTCAAGGCCATCCGGGCTGGCCGGGTCCAGTTGCGCGACGCCTACGTGGTATTGCGCCATGGGGAAGCCTTTTTGCTGGGCGGACTCATCACCCCGCTGCCCAGCGCCTCGACGCACATCGAGCCCGATCCGCGGCGCACCAGGAAACTCCTGCTGCACCGCAAGGAACTCAGGCGGCTCCTGGGTATGGTGGAGCGACGCGGCTATACCCTGGTGGCTTTGGACCTGCACTATAGCGAGCAACGCGTCAAGCTGTCCTTTGGTCTCGCCAAGGGGAAAAAGCTCTACGACAAGCGTCAGGCGACCAAGGAGCGCGACTGGATGCGCCAGAAAGCCCGGCTGCAGCGTCAGGCATGAATGATCAGAACCATGGACAACCTCATGATGCCCCTGCCCCCCGGCAGGCTGCTGCGGCCATGAACCAGCAAACCACGCCGCCTTTCGGCCGGGTCCTGCGCAGCGCCATCCATAGCAGCGCGGTCATCTTTGTTGCCGCCATCGTACTCTATGGCCTGCTCGCGGCACACAGCCTGCACGGCGCACTGGCCAGCCTGAATGGCAGACTGCTGGTTTGGGTCCTGGGCTGTTCGGTGCTCAATTATCTGCTGCGCTTTGTGCGCTGGCATGTGTTCCTCGGCCAGCTGGGCTCCCGCCCCACCCTGGGCACCTCATTGCTGATCTATCTTGCCGGATATGCCTTCACCACCACGCCCGGCAAGAGCGGCGAGGCGGTGCGCTCCTGGTGGCTGTTATCCCACGGCGTGCGGCTCGAGGACAGCTTGGGTGTTCTGGTCATGGAAAGGCTCTGTGACCTGGCGGCCGTGCTGCTGCTGGCTCTGCTGTGCCTTTCTCTCCTGGGTGCGGGGCAAGGCATGCTGCTCTTTGGTGCCGCCGCTGGCTGCCTGCTGTTCGCCTTGAGCCTACAGCCGGTGTGGCTTGCGGCACTGGGCAAGCGTCTGGAGGGCCGCAGGGGCCTGGTGGTGCGCCTGGCACAAACCGCCATCGGTGCTGTGCTGCGCGCCTGGCGGCTTGTCACGCCCTCCTTGCTGGGTATGGGCCTGCTGACGGGCCTGGTGGCCTGGGCTGCCGAGGGCTGGGGCTTCTACCTGCTGGTAGATGCCGTCCACCAGGGCACCACGCCTGGGCTTGTGGTCGGCATCTATGCCGCAGGTCTCCTGGCTGGGGCCATCTCCATGATCCCTGGCGGGGTGGGTGGCGCCGAGGGGGCCATGGTGCTACTCTTGGGGGCGATTGGCCTGGGCAGCGGGCAGGCCATGGGAGTGACCCTGGTGAGTCGCCTGGCCACCTTGTGGTTTGGCGTGGCCGTTGGAGCCCTGTGTTGCCTTGCCTATCTTTTCCAGTACCGCCGTGCACAACAGACGTGAATCATGACCAGTGAAACGGCACAGCAGCAGAACAGTTTTCCTGCGGGGGACGTGCCCCTGTGCGTGGACCTGGATGGCACACTGATCCGCAGCGATATCACCTTTGAATCCATCTGCCTGCTGGCCAGGAAGCACCCAGGACAGCTGTGGCGTCTGCCGCTCTGGGGGCATCGCGGCCGGGTGGCCCTCAAAAACCAGCTTGCCCGCTTCGTGGCCATCGATCCTGCGGCCCTCCCCTACAACGAGCAACTTCTCGATTGGCTGCGCCAGCAGAAAGCCCAGGGACGCACGCTGGTCCTGGCCACGGCCAGCCATATCGGCCATGCCCAGGCCATCGCCGATCATCTCGGCCTGTTCGATGCCGTGGTGGCCACAGACCAGGACGCGAATCTCAAGGGCTTCCACAAGGCCGCTGCCCTGGCGAGCCGCTTCGGTATCAAGGGCTTCGATTATGTGGGCGATGCCATGGTGGATCTACCCATCTTCAAGGCAGCCCGGAAATCCATCCTGATCAATCCGACGCCTGCTTTGGTACGCGCCGCCCAGAATATCGCCGAGATAAGCGCCATCCTGCGCGATCCACCCCCCAGCTGGAAAATCCGCCTCAAGGCCTTGCGGGCGCACCAGTGGGTAAAAAACGTCCTGGTGCTGGTGCCCTTCACGCTGGGCCACCAGTGGAGCGAGCTGTTCGGTTCCGGGCTGCTGGCCATGCTGGCCATGTCCATGGCCGCATCCAGTGCCTATCTGCTCAACGATCTCCTGGACCTGGAAGCAGATCGCCACCATCCGCGGAAACGCCTGCGGCCGCTGGCCAGCGGGGCCATGGGGCTGCGCGAGGCGCTGCTGTGGATTCCTGCCTTGTTCGCTGGTGCCGTGCTCCTGGGCCTCATGACCCTGCCCTGGCCTTTCGTGCTGGTTCTGCTGGGCTACTACGCCACCACGCTGCTCTATTCCTGGATCCTGAAAGGCATCGTCCTGCTGGATGTGCTGGTCTTGGCCGGGCTCTACACCATCCGTCTGGCAGCAGGGGCCGCGGCGGGAAGCATCGCGGTATCTTCCTGGTTGCTGGCCTTTTCCATCTTCGTGTTCCTGAGCCTCGCGCTGCTCAAGCGCTACACCGAGCTCCTGGTGATGCAGACCGAAGGGCGCCAAAGCCTCATGGGTCGGGGCTATGCGGTGGCCGACCTCGCGTTGCTCCCCAGCCTGGGCTGTGCCGCAGGCTACATGGCCGTGCTGGTCCTGGCGCTCTACATCGATAGCCCGGACATCCTGGCTCTGTACAGCCATCCCGCGCTGGTGTGGTTGCTCTGCCCGCTGCTGCTGTACTGGATCAGCCGGGCGTGGCTGTTGGCTCATCGCGGCCAGATGCACGACGATCCTGTGGTCTTTGCCATCCAGGACAGGACCAGCCAGCTCATTGCCTGCGCCACGCTGCTGATCCTCTGGCTGGCCATCTGATGAACAGGTTGCCATCGTTCGGCCGCTACCCGCCGGTGCACCAGCAATCAGGACGGAGGGTATCCTTCCACCATGAGGCCGCCTTGGGCACGGACGACAGCAGCGCATTGCCCCGGGGCAATGGGTGCAGCTATGGGGACTGCTGTCTCAACGAAAGCGGCACACTGCTGCTGGGCAGGCCCTGCAACCGGCTGCTGGCCTTCGATGCCAAAAGTGGCGTGCTGCGCTGCGAGGCGGGCACCACGCTGGAGGAGATCATCGATTTTGCCCTGCCGCAAGGGTTTTTCCTGCCGGTGACACCGGGCACCAGGCTCGTGACGGTGGGGGGGGCCATCGCCAACGATGTCCATGGCAAAAACCATCATGCCGCCGGCACCTTCGGCTGCCATGTGCTGCGCTTCAAGCTGTGGCGTTCCGACAGGCGGCCCATGCTCTGCACGCCACAGCAAAAGGATGGCTGGTTCGGCGCCACCGTGGCCGGCCTGGGGCTCACCGGCTGGGTCGGCTGGGTCGACATCCAGCTTTTGCGCGTGGCCAATCCCTTCATGGTGGTCGAGGAACACCCCTTTGGGAGCCTCGAGGAGTTCTTTGCCCTGAGTTCGGCCTCGGACCGCGATTTCGACTATACGGTCGCCTGGGTGGATTGCCTTGCCCCGGCCCGCTCCAGGGGCCGGGGCATCCTGTGGCGCGCCAATCATGCCCCACCCCTGGCCAAGGGTTCATCCGGCATACGCTGGCAGGCGGCCATCCCCTGGGAACTGCCCTTCCCCGCGGTGGGGGCACGGCGCATCCGCGCCTTCAATGCGCTCTACTACCACTGGAAGCGGCTGCGGCCCACCACACGCCTTGCCCATTACAAGGGTTTTTTCTATCCGTTGGATCATATAGCCCATTGGAACCGGCTTTATGGGCCCAGGGGCTTCCTGCAGTTGCAGTGCGTGCTGCCCCATGGTCATGCCACCTTCGTCATCCATGAACTGCTGGAACGCTGTGCTACCCAGGGCATGGGTTCATTCCTGGCGGTGCTCAAGGTGTTCGGCGAGCGCGCCTCGCCCGGTTGGCTCTCTTTCCCCAGGCCCGGGGTAACGCTGGCCCTGGATGTGCCTCACCAGGGCTCGCAGACCATCGCCGCCTTGCGCGCCTTCTATACCCTGATCCATGAAGCAGGCGGGGCCATCTATCCCGCCAAGGATGCCCTGATGACCAAGGAACAATTCCAGGCCGCCTACCCCCGATGGGCGGAGCTTGCCGCACGGCGTGACCCCGCCATCTCCTCGAGCCTGTGGCGCCGGGTGAGCGCGTGAAGCGTATCGTGATCGTCGGGGCCACATCGGCCATCGCAGAGGCTACGGCAAGAATCCTCGCCCAGCAGGACGCCCGTTTCTTTCTCGTGGCCCGCAACAAGGAACGCCTTGCCCTGGTGGCAGCCGACCTTGCGCTGCGCAGCAGTCATGAGCCCGGAACGTACATCATGGATTGCAGCGATTGGACCATGCACCAGGCCATGCTGGATGCCGCCCTCGCACACCTGGGCGGCCTCGATGGCCTCATCCTGGCCTATGGCGACCTGCCCGACCAGGCCAGGTGCCAGAGCGACATGAAGGCATTGCGCCAGGCGCTGGAGACCAACCTGCTCAGTGCCTGCACGATCCTGCAGCTGGCCGCCAACCACATGGCAAGCCAGGGTCATGGCGTTCTGGTGGGCATCTCCTCTGTGGCGGGCGACCGGGGCCGGCAGTCCAACTATGTCTATGGCGCCGCCAAGGCGGGTCTTGCGGCCTTTCTCTCCGGCTTGCGCAACCAGCTCCAGGCCAAGGGAGTCAGGGTGGTCACGGTCAAGCCCGGTTTCGTGGACTCGCCCATGACAAAAGACCTCAGCAAGAATGCGCTGTGGGCTCAGCCAGAGCAGGTGGGTCGTGCCATCGCGCAAGCCATGGCCGGCCGCCGGGGCGGGGTGGTCTATGCCCCGTGGTTCTGGCGCTGGATCATGCTGGTGGTGCGCGCCATCCCGGAACCTTTGTTCATTCGCCTGCGTCTGTAGTCTATTCAATGTTCTTTTCTTTCTTTTCTTCAATCTGTTCGATACATCCTTATGAGTGAACAAGTACGCAACATTGCCATCATTGCCCATGTGGACCACGGCAAGACCACGCTGGTGGACCGGCTGCTGCAGCAGTCCGGCGCCCTGCGCCTCGAGACCGAACGGGTCATGGACTCCAGCGACCTCGAAAAGGAGCGCGGCATCACCATTCTCGCCAAGAACACCGCTCTCACATGGCGGGAGTGGCGCATCAACATCGTGGATACGCCGGGACACGCCGACTTCGGTGGCGAGGTGGAGCGTGTGCTGTCCATGGTGGATGCGGTACTGCTGCTGGTGGACGCCGTAGATGGCCCCATGCCCCAGACCCGCTTCGTGACCCAGAAGGCCTTTACCCATGGGCTCAGGCCCATTGTGGTCATCAACAAGATCGATCGCCCCGGCGCCCGGCCCGACTGGGTACTCAACCAGACCTTCGACCTCTTCGACAAGCTGGGAGCCACCGAGGAGCAGCTGGACTTCCCGGTGATCTATGCCTCGGCGCTGCACGGCTACGCCGGCGCCACACCCGATGTCCGCGATGGCGACATGACGCCCTTGTTCGAGGCCATCGTCCGCCACACGCCGCCGCCTCGGGTCCAGCAGGAAGGCCCGCTGCAGATGCGCATCTCCTCGCTGGACTACAACACCTACACCGGCGTTTTGGGCATCGGGCGCATCGAGCGGGGCACAGCGCGCCCCGGCATGGCGGTCACCGTGCTGGACACAGCCGGCGGCGCCGCGCCTGGCAAGCTGTTGCAGGTGCTGGGCTTCCTGGGTCTGGAGCGCCATGAGGTGCCCTCGGCCCACGCCGGCGACATCGTTGCCATCTCGGGCCTCGATACCCTTGATATCTCATACACCATCTGCGATGCGGCCGCTCCCGCCGCAGCCTTGCCACCCCTTGCCATCGACGAGCCCACCGTGGCGGTGAGTCTGCTGGTGAACAATTCGCCGCTCGCCGGCACCGAAGGCCGCTTCATCACCAGCCGCCAGCTGCGTGATCGTCTCCTGAGAGAGGCCAAGCACAACGTGGCCCTGCGCGTCCTGGAAACCGAGGAAGCCGATCGCTTTCAGGTCATGGGGCGCGGCTCGTTGCATCTGGCCATCCTGCTCGAACAGATGCGCCGCGAAGGCTACGAGATGGCCGTCTCGCGGCCGCAGGTGGTCATCAAGAAGGACAATGGCCAGGAACTGGAACCCTATGAGTACCTGGTACTGGATGTGGAAGAAGGGCACCAGGGCGCGCTGATCGCCTTGTTGGGCGAGCGCTTTGGCGAGATGCTCAGCATGGAGCCCGACGGCCAGGGCCGCAATCGCCTTGCCTACCGCATCCCCAGCCGCTCGCTGATCGGGTTTCGCAGCCTCTTGCTCACCATGACCTCGGGCACGGGCCTGGCGCATGCCGTCTTCGACGGCTTCGGGCCACGCCGCCCGGCGCTGCCTGGGCGCAACCGCGGGGCGCTGATTGCCAACGGTGCTGGCAAGACGGTAGCCTATGCCCTCTTTGCCCTGCAGGAACGGGGCCGACTCATGGTGGGCCCTGGCGAGGACGTTTACGAGGGCATGGTGATCGGCTTGCACAGCCGAGGCAACGATCTGGTGGTCAATCCATTGCGCGCCAAGCAGCTCACCAATATCCGGGCCGCAGGCTCCGACGAGAACATCATCCTGACACCGCCGGTGCGCCTCACGTTGGAGCAAGCGCTGGAGTTCATCAGCGACGACGAGCTGGTGGAGATCACACCCAAGAGCATCCGCGTGCGCAAGAGATATCTCCTGGAGCACGAAAGAAAGCGCATGGCGCGGCTTTCCGCCTAGGCACGAGCCTCGACTCTCCGGCCAGGGCAACAGGTACGACTGCTCGGCCACAGCAGAGGGCATGGCCGGTTTCCTGGACCGCTGGGCCGGACGCACGGAAAACGGCATGCCGGCATGGTACCATGACCAAGGTTTGTTGCCCTCGAGCCGCAAGACATGCCCGCTATCCACCAAGCTGGGTCAAGAGGCCATGCGAGATCTGATACCGATATTCCTGTGGTCATCTGGCATCCAAAGCTAGGCGAGGCCGGCAAGTCAGCCATGCTTTGGGCTGCGCTGCTCTTGCCCATGGCCGCCTATCTCGTCTTCATCCTGAACTTGAGCGTCAACTTCCCCATCATGGACGACTTTGGCGCCATCCTGGGCTCGCTGGCGCGCCTCGCCAAGGCCCAAAACCTCCATGAGGCCTACCACTGGCTGATTCACCAGAACAGCAACCATCGCATCGTGCTGACAAGACTTGTCGCCCTGGCCGACTGGGGGCTTTTTGGGGCCGTCAACCTGCAACGGCTCACGCTGCTGGGCAACGCCGCCTTGCCTGCAGTGCTGCTGGTGCTCTACAAAGCGCTGCCGCCCATGTTTTCAGCCAACAGGAAACTCCTGGCGCTGCTGCCCTGTGCCTTGCTGCTGTTCCAGCCCGCCGCCTGGGAGAGTGCGCTGTGGGCCATGGCGGCGCTGTCCAACTACCAGGTGATGCTGCTTGGTCTCGCCGCGCTGCTGTGCTCGGCCCGGGGCCATCTCATCCCGGCCTACCTGCTGGCGGCGCTGGCGGTGGGCTCGCAGGCCAACGGGCTTTTCGTGCCCGTGCTCCTCACCGTCTTGCACATCCGCAGAGGCATGACCTTCATGGCAGGAGCGCTGATCACCCTGCTGTTGTGGTGGTGGTTTTTCCAAGGCTACTTCACGCCGCCGGAAGCCAGCTCCCCTGAGGCCACGTTGCGCCATCCCGGCCAGTTCCTGGGCTACGTCGCGCTGTTTTGCGGGGCGATCTTCAGCCAACAAAGGATAGCCTGGGCATGGGGTGTGGTGGTGCTGGCGCTGGGCTTGATGGCATGCCTGCCTTCATCACCAAGGGCCCGCGAGCCATGCACCCCGTTCCCCGCCTTCATCCTCTTCGGGCTTCTGACCGCGGCCATGACCGCAGCCGGGCGCGGCACGCTCGGCCTGGAGCAGGCCCTGTCCCCGCGCTATGCCTTCTACAGCGCGCTGCTGGGGGCCGTGGTCTGGCTTGGACTGTGTGTCCGCTGGCGGATTGTTTTACTACGGCCACTCCCGCAATTGCTGGCCGTGCTGCTGGCGCTGGGCTTCTGCCTGTTCTCATGGACAGTCAACCTGCCCCTGGCCAGGGCGCGACACGCAGCACTTGTGGATGGAGCAACACGGTTTGCCTCGGGAGACCCAGGCGGCCTGCTGTTTCGCTACCCCGTACAGGCCCTGGCCGAGATCCAGGAAGCCTTCCGGCTGCGCATCTACAACGCCTATGCTCAAAGCCTGCTGATCAGCCACCGCATCGCTCCGCTGGGGCTTGTCACCCTGCCACCTGCCAGCATGTCGTTCAAGACATTGGTCTTCACCGGCATGCCAGAACAGTACCCTGGCACCCTCAGCAATGGCCTTGGCGGCCAGGTGGAAACCATGTTGCTACAAGATGACACGCTCAGCATTACAGGCTATCTGCCACTTCACGATTCTGAGCAAGACAGACTATTGGTCCTGCTTGCCCCGGAGCCGCCCAGCACAATCGAGGCCATGGTTGTCAAGCGCACCGATGTGGCCATGGCGCTGAACGATCCGGGCATGGCCGCAAGCGGCTTTCGGCTCACACTGCGGTTTGCCTCGAGCAAGGCAGCCCGTCTTGCCCAGTCCAGCCTCTGCCTCGGCGCCCGCTCACCGGAAACCGACACCAAACTGCTCAAGGGGCTCGGCCAGCGCTGTGACTTGTTGTTATTGAACACCAACCTGACCAAATAGCCCTGAAAATACCCCTCATTTGTCTGGAGCACCCTTCCTTATGCATGGAATATGCTATTCTGGCTAGCGCCATTCTGGCTGGGTACCTTGAAAAATGATGCATACCTTGGCATGACACCCCTTGGACTCGCCATGCTGGCCATGGGGCTTGCCATGGCCGCCGGATTGAGTGCCGCAGGCCCGCGCTCCTGGGAACGGCTCGCGCTGCAACTCCTGGGGGCAAGCGGGCTGTGCAGTCTGGCCGCCGGACTGTGGTTGCTGCTGGGTGGCCCCAGCGATGCCGTCGTGATGACCCTTGGCGTCATTCCATGGCACCTGATCCTGGATCCACTGAGTGCCGTCTTCCTGCTGCCGCTGGGCGCGGTTGTGAGCACCATCGCCCTCTATGCCAGACCCTACCTGCTCCATATAGAGACAGGCTTCAGGCGCCCGGGGGTGGCCACGGGTTTTTTCGTGGCCAGCATGATCCTGGTGCTGCTTGCCGCTCACGCCTTCCCTTTCATGCTGGGCTGGGAGGGCATGGCGCTTGCCTCGTACCTGCTGGTGATCCAACACCATGAGGAGAGTGCCAGCCGGCAGGCCGGATTGATCTACCTGCTGGTGGCCCATATGGGAGCCCTTGTCCTGCTGCTGGCCTTTGGCCTTTTGGCGCATGGGGCAGGCGGGCCTGATTTTGCTCAATGGCGTGCGGCTCCTGCCTCAGCGAGCGCCATGGCGGCCCTGGCGCTCGCCTGTCTTGCCTTCGCCGCCAAAGCAGGGCTTGTCCCACTGCATGTCTGGCTACCGCTGGCCCATCCAGCGGCCCCATCGCACATCTCGGCCTTGATGTCTGCTGTGATGCTCAAGATAGCCATCTACGGCATGGTGCGCTTGTGCTTCGACCTGGTGTCTGTGCAATCGGCCCTTGGGCTTGCCGTGACCATGATCACCACAGGAGCCCTTTCCATGGTGCTGGGCGTGGTGCTGGCGCTGGTGCAGCAGGACATCAAGCGGGTGCTGGCCTGTTCTTCCATCGAGAATCTGGGGCTTGTCACCATGGCCCTGGGGCTCGCCTTGCTCTACCGCACCACTGGACATGCCATGCTGGCCGCCATGGCCCTGGGAGCTGCCCTGCTGCATGTGCTCAACCACGCCCTGCTCAAGGCGCTCTTGTTCCTGGGTGCTGGCACCATCCAACAGGCCTGCGACACCTACGACCTGGGGCGCATGGGCGGGTTGCTGCGACGCATGCCCGCCAGCGGCGGTCTGTTCCTGCTGGGTTGCCTGGGCCTGGCTGCCATCCCGCCGCTCAATGGCTTTGCCTCGGAGTGGCTGCTCTTCCAGGCAGCGCTGCAGTCCTGGCAGATGGAGCAGGGTATCCTGCGCAGCCTCATCCCGCTTGCCGCCGCCTGCCTTGCGCTGACCACGGCCCTGGGCACGGCCTGCCTGCTGCGGCTCTTTGCCAGCGCCTTCCTGGGCCAGGCCCGCAGCCGCCCGGCGCGGCGCGCCAGGGAAGCGCCGCGCGCCATGCTGCTTGCCCAGGGTATGCTGGCCGCGTTGTGTGTGCTCTCCGGCCTGTTTCCCGGTCTGCTGCTCATGATGCTGAACCAGGTCACAGTGGCATTGCTGCACCACCCTGCCGTGCAGACGGCCTCGGCACTGATCATCACTCCTGTGACGGCAACCCAGGCCAGCTATGCACCGCTGGCGGTCCTTGCCGTGATCATGATCATTGCCCTGTGTACAGCCGCCCTGTTGCACACCAGAAAACGCGCCGCGCTCAGGCGGGTCCAGCCCTGGGCCTGCGGACTGGGGCCGCCCACGGCACGCATGCAGATCACGCCTGCAGCCCTGGCTATGCCGCTGCGCCAGGTCTTTGCCGGATTGCTGTCGATCCATGAGCGTCTCGGCAGCCCCCAGGGGCGGCGCTATCATCTGGAGATCGCTGATCGCACCTGGGACTTGCTCTATGCCCCGGTGGCCCGGTTTGTCATGTCCCTCTCGCGCCACGCAGCCCGTCTACAGTCGGGACGGGTGCGACTGTACCTGGGTTTTTCACTGGGCACATTGCTGGTCCTGCTGTGGGTGATGTCCTGGTGAACGCCCTGGAGTGGGCCATGCTGCCGCTGCAGATCCTGCTATTCGCCCTGGCGGCACCGCTGCTCAATGGCTGGGTGGACATGCTGCGTGCCCGGCTGCAGAACCGCCGTGGCCCTTCGCCCCTGCAGCCATGGCGCAACCTGCGCCGCCTGTTCGCCAAGGAACCGGTGGTGCCCCATACCGCCTCATGGCTGTTTCGCATGGCCCCCTATGTGATGTTCGCCGCCACGCTGCTGGCTTCCTCGGCCTTGCCCATGCTCACCGTGCAAACACCGCTGGCCAGCGTCACGGATGTCCTGGTGCTGACAGGCTTCCTGACCCTGGCGCGCGTGGCCTTGATGATCGGCTCCCTGGACCCGGGCACGGCCTTCGGGGGACTGGGTGCAAGCCGGGAGCTGATGCTGAGCGCCCTGGCCGAACCCACGCTGCTGCTTGGCCTGTTCAGTCTCGCCATGACCGCCCACAGCAGCAATCTTGCGGTCCTGGTGGGCCATCTGCTGGATACCGGAATGATGCTGCGGCCCTCGTTCCTGTTCACACTGCTGGCCCTTTTGATGGTGGCCGGCGTGGAAAATGGCCGCCTGCCCGCCGACAACACCACCACTCATCTCGAGCTCACCATGGTGCATGAGGCCATGGTGCTGGAGTGGAGCGGCCGCCACCTGGCGCTGGTGGAATGGAGCGGCCACATGAAACTTTTGTTCTACGGCATCCTGCTGGCTGATCTGTTTGCCCCCTGGGGGCTGGCCGACCATGCCAGCCCAGCCATGCTGGCCCTGGCATTGCTCTGCCTGATGGGCAAACTGGCAGCCCTGGGCGTGGTGCTGGCCCTGACCGAAGCACTGCTGCCCAAGATGCGCCTGTTTCGCGCCCCGGGCATGCTCAACCTGGCCTTCCTGCTGGCGGTGCTTGGCTTATTCAGCCATGTCATCCTGGAACACAATCCATGACCAGTATGCCGCTTGCCGAGCAGGGCGTGGCCTTCCTGGCGGGCTTGGTGCTGCTCACCTCGTTCGTGCTGCTGAGCCAGACGCGTCTTGTGCCGGTCATCTATGCCTGTGCCATCCAAGGAATGTGTGTGGCCCTGGTGGCCTTGCTGCGCGGCATCGTGGATGGCCGTGGCGAGTTGCTGGTCTCGGCGCTGCTCACCTTCGCCCTCAAGGGGCTGTGCATCCCATGGATGCTGGACCGGCAGCTGGACCGCCTCGCGTTGCACCGCAGCGCTGAGGTGCTCGACCACCAGGGACTCGTCCTCTTTTCAGGTGCTGCACTGGTGGTGTTCAGCTACTGGGTGGTGCTGCCACTTGCGCAGATGGCCTCGTCTATCCATGGCAGCGTGATCATGGTCAGTCTCGCCGTGGTGCTGCTGGGTCTTTTGATGATGGTGGTGCGCCACCAGGCCATGGCACAGGTGGTGGGGTTCATGGCCATGGAAAATGGCCTGTTTCTCGCTGCCGTGGCGGCCACAGGAGGCATGCCGCTGGTGGTGGAGCTGGGCATTGCCTTTGATGTGCTGTTGGCCATGGTGCTCTTTGGCATCTTTTTCCTGCACATCCGGGAAAACATCGACTCCATGGATGTGGATCGCCTGAGCGCCTTGACCGAGGAAAGCGGCGTTGTGGAGAAACAATGGCCATGAGCCTGTGGCTTGCTGTGCTGATCCCGGGTGCAGCGGCCATCCTGCTGGCCTTCCATCGCCAGCATCAGGCGCAGATCAACCTCTGGGCGAGTGCACTGGCTTGTATCGCCGCCCTCCTGGCTGTGCTGGGTCCGGCGCATGCCGGCACAGTACTCATGCTGGATGCCATCAATAAGCCTTTTCTGCTGACCACAGGGTTCATCACCCTCACCGTGGCGCTGTCCTGCCCCTACTTCCTGGAGCCGGCCGGCAAGGGTGGTGCGGCCCTGTTCTATCCCTTGTTCCAGGCCTTTTCGTGCACCATGCAGCTGGCGCTGGCCTGCAGCAACATCGGCATCCTGTGGGTGGCGCTGGAAGGAGCCACGCTGGCCACCGTGCTGCTGGTGGCCTTCAACCGCACTCCCCAGGCGGTGGAGGCGGCCTGGAAGTATTTCGTGTTATGTGGCGTGGGCATTGCCCAGGCGCTGTTCGGCACCGTGCTGGTGGCCTTTGCCGCCCACCAAGCCCTGGATGACCCGCAGCAGGCCATGAACTGGCCAGCGCTCCATGCGGCAGCCAGCCATCTCGATCCCACCGTGATGGGCATAGCCTTCGTCTTCTGTCTGGTAGGCTATGGCACCAAGGCGGGCCTGGTGCCGCTACACCAATGGCTGCCCGATGCCTATTCGGCGGCCATTGCCCCGCTGCTCGCCATGCTCTCGGGCACGCTGCTCAATGTGGCGCTCTATGCCCTGCTGCGCATCAAGATGCTCACTGATGCGGCCCTGGCCACCTCCGCCAGCCACGATATCCCGAACATGCTGTTGCTGGCCTTCGGCCTCGCCTCCACACTGCTGGCCGCCTTGCTGTTGCTGCGGCAACGGGACATCAAGCGCCTTTTTGGCTATTCCTCCATCGAGCACATGGGGATTGCCACCTTCGCCCTGGGCCTGGGTACACCGCTTGCCACCTTCGCCGCCTTGCTGCATCTCTTGTGCCATGGCCTGGGTAAGGCGGCGTTGTTCATCATCGTGGGGGCCGTCACCAGGAAAGCGGGCAGCCGTTCCACGGAGCGGATACGCGGCCTGCTGCACCTCGACCCCCGTCTGGGCTGGGCCTTCATGGCTGCAGCCGCCGCCATGGCTGGATTGCCACCGTTTGGTCTTTTCGTGAGCGAGTTGCTCATCCTGACCAGCGCTGCCGCCCATCAGCCCTGGCTTGCGGCGTCGCTGGCGCTTTGCATGGTGATTGCCTTTGCCGCCCTGCTGCGCCAGGTTCAGCCCATGGTCCTGGGCGAGGCGCCTGCTGCGACGACCATGCAAACCAAGGAGACCATCGCCCTGTGGCCCTCATGGCTCCAGCTGGGCCTGGTGGTCATCCTGGGCCTGCTCATGCCGCCACCCATCCTCCATGTGCTGCAGAATGCGGCCATCCGGATCAGCATCCCGCTGCCATGAACAACTCACCAGCTTGGCTGCAGGAACTGAGCGCATGGGGCACGTCTTCGCGGATGCTTCAGGATCGGATACTGCTTGTGACGGTGGCCCCGGAACACTGGGCACAGCTGGCTCCAGAAGCCAGCGTGCGGCAGCTGCGTTTCGCCGGCCTGTGGGCCGATGTGCGAGACGAGAAGCTGGAGGTCAACGCCTGCCTCGCCCGGGATGGCTGGTATGTCCTGCTGCGCGCCACGCCTCTTGATGGCACGATGGGGCTGCCTTCCTGGGCGCGCTGGTATCCGGCGGCAGACAGGATGCAACGCCACGCCCATGACCTGTGGGGGGTGCGTTTTGGCGAGTGCAATCCACCATGGACGCGTCATGGCGCCTGGAAGGCCGACGAAGCACCCCTGCGCACCCCTGTGACGCCACAGGAGCGGGGCCGGGACCGCTATCCCTTTGCCACCTTCAGTGGCGAAGGTGTCTATGAGATTCCCGTGGGGCCGGTGCATGCCGGCATCATCGAGCCTGGCCACTTCCGCTTTTCTGTGGCAGGCGAAGACATCCTGGGGCTCGAGGAACGCCTGGGTTACGTGCACAAGGGCATCGAATGGCTGGCCTGTGGCAGAAAACCCGCCGCACTGCTCCCGCTTGCCAGTCGCGTCAGCGCCGATTCGACCGTCGCCCACAGCTGGGCTGCAGCCCTGGCGCTGGAATGCGCCCTGGGCATTGCCCCCACAGCCCGAGGGGTCGTGCTGCGCGGCTTCCTGGCCGAGCGCGAGCGTATCGCCAACCACCTCGGCGATGTGGGCGCCATCTGTGGCGACGTGGGTTTTGCCTTTGCCAAGATGCAATGCAGCAGGCTCCGGGAAGAATGGCTGCGTTGCCAGCACGGCATCTTCGGCCATCGGCTGCTCATGGATTGCATCGCCCCAGGCGGTGTCGCGGTCGACCTCGATGCAGGGCACATCAGGCTGTTGCGCGCCAACCACCGCGACATGCTGCAGCGCTGGCAAAATATCGCCCCCATCCTCACGGACTACCCACCCCTGCAGGATCGGCTGCTCAATACAGGCCGGCTTTCCACCGTGGCCGCCCGCGGCCTTGGTGTGAGCGGCTATCTGGCCCGGGCCAGTGGCCTGTCATTGGATGTGCGCCATGATCGCCCCCAGCCGCCCTACGACCGCCATCCTGTCCAGCCCTGCCTGCAGCAACGCGGCGATGTGGCCGCACGCCTGCAGGTGCGCATGGCCGAGATCAGCGCCTCTGTCAGGCTGCTGGACGCCTTGCTGGATGACCTCCCGCCAGGGCCCATCCAGGAGCCGTGGCCCCCGGGTATGGCCGCAGAAGGTGTGGGTGTGGTGGAGGGCTTTCGCGGCGAGATCGTCACCCATGTGCGCCTGGATGACCAGGGCAACGTGGCGCGGTTCTTTCCCAGGGACCCAAGCTGGTTTGCCTGGCCGGCGCTGGAGGTGCTGGTGGGCGGCAACATTGTCGCCGATTTTCCGGTATGCAACAAGTCTGTCAATGCATCCTACAGTGGCTGTGATCTCTGAGCAGCCATGATCCGCATCCTGCGCACCATCCTCAGCAACACAACCTGCACCGACGCCCCACCGCAACTGGATGCCCATGCCCTGGAACAGGCCGGCATCGCGGTCAGGCGCATGCTGGATGCCCAGTGCAGGGCAAGCCTTGCCATCCGGCAGGTGGACGCCGGTTCGTGCAATGGCTGCGAGCTGGAGATCGGGGCCCTGGAAAACCCCTACCATGACCTGGAACGCTTCGGGGTGCGATTCGTGGCCTCGCCTCGTCATGCCGATGCCCTGCTGGTAACAGGCCCGGTCTCGAGACACATGGCCGAGGCCTTGCTGCGCACCTGGGATGCCATGGCCGAGCCGCGCCTGGTGATCGCAGCAGGCGATTGTGCCTGCAACGGCGGGCTGTTCGGGACGAGCTATGCGAGCCTGGGCGGCGTGGACCAGGTGATTCCCGTGGATGTATTCATTCCCGGCTGTCCACCGCCGCCCGAACGCCTACTGCTGGGCATCCTGGCGGCCATGGGCCGCCATGTCAGGGCATGACGCGCACGTGCTCTGCGCCACGGTAAAACGCTAAAGGCAAAACGGTGAGGATGGCGGTCGCGACATGGGATGGGCACATGATGCTTCCTGCGTTCCTGCTAGCGGTGATCTGTTTTATCTTCTGTGATGCGCACGATATACAGCGCATCTTTGCCTTCCTGGCCCACCACGAACAATACCCCCTCATCGGCTGCAGCACCGATGATCCTGGTATCACTGGGCCAGTCGAAAAACCCCTTCATGGCGATTCAGGGGCCCCTTGGGCATGGCCTGCACCTTGAGCGAATGAGCCAGGCTCTCGGGAATGGCCAGGGTATATAGCGCATCGTCCTCATCCTGACCGATCACATGGATGATGCCCGCACTGGCGCTCACATCGATCACCTTGGTGTCGTCCGGCCAGTCCACATAGCCTTCGGCCAGCGCCAGGGAGGTGCCCAACATACCGAAACACCCTGCCCCAAATAAGCGCAACCAGTTCCACGTGCTTTTCTTAGCTTTTCTGATGCATCCTCTTTTTCCCGTTGCTCCCTGGCCCTGTCACAACGACCCGAAGGCATGCGTGATACCGAAATGGTATGGCAATGCACGGGTTGCAACGGTGGTATCATAGGCGGCATGTCCACCATACCATCAGCCAGGCTGCCCCTGTGGCAGCGCCTTGCCATCTGCGGGCTTGCGGAACTGGCAGAGCGCTTGACCCCTGCCACCACCACCGTGGTCTCCCTGCTGGACCCAGGCTACGAAACGCCCGACATCCTCGAGCGCATCCCCCAACGCCATCGCTTCAGTTTCTTCGATGTGGTCGATCCGAACCTGGCCATGTCACCCACGCCTCAAGATGTGGAACGGTTGATCGAGGTGGGTTCCTCCTTGGACGACCAGGGCCATGTGCTGGTGCACTGCCATGCCGGCATGTCCCGCTCCACGGCTACCGCCCTGCTGTTCATGGTGCTCCAGGGCGCAAGCCCGCAGGAGGCCGCAGAGCAGCTGATGGCCGTGCGTTTCCCCTGCTGGCCCAACAGTCTGATCGTCCGCATGGCCGATGAACAACTGGGATTGCAAGGCGCTCTCCACCAGGCGAGCCGGACTGTCTACCTCCGCATGCAGCAGGAGCACGCCGACTATGTGGCCCAGCTGGCCACCACCAGCCGTGCTGCGGAGATCCCCTAAGCCATCACAGCCTCTGGCTCATCTCAGGGCTTGGTCAGGCAGTACACGGCAAACAGCATAGCGGGGTCGCGCCAGACCATGCGGACCTGCAAGCCAGCCTGGAAGGCCAGCTGGTTGATGAGGGTGTGGTTGAACTTATGGCTGTTTTCGGTATGAATGGTCTCGCCCTGTCGGAAGGCAAACATGCGGCCAGCCACCGTCGCATGCTGGGGCTTGGTGCTCATAAGATGCATCTCCATCCTTGCTGCCTCAGCGTTGTACCAGGCCCGGTGCTCGAAGGCGTCGAGATCGAAATCCGCCTGAAGCTCGCGGTTGATGCGGGCCAGCAGGTTCAGGTTGAACGCAGCAGTGACCCCCTGGGCATCGTTGTAGGCCGCCTCCAGGATGGCTGGGTCCTTCTGCAGGTCCACGCCCAGCACAAGGGCATCCCCGGAACCCAGCTGGCGACAGACCTGGCGCAGGAAGGCCACCGCCTCGCGATGGTCAAAATTGCCGATACTGGAGCCTGGGAAAAAGGCAACCGTGCGCCCCCAGGACGCCACCGCAGGCAGCGCAAAGGGTTTGGAATAATCGGCGCATACCGCGCGCACCTGCAAATGGGGATAATCCCGACCCAAAGCCGCGCAGGCTGCCAGCATGTGGTCCCTGGAGATGTCGATGGGCATGTAGAGCCGTGGCGAGAGTGCATCCAGCAGGAGACGGGTCTTGATGCTGCTGCCGCTGCCGTATTCCAGCAGCACGCCTGTGGGGCCGACAAGGCTTGCGATGTCTGCGGCACAGTCCTGCAGGATGGCTTGCTCGGTGCTGGTGAGATAGTACTCATCCAGGTCGCAGATGGCATCGAACAACGCACTGCCGCGCTGGTCATAGAAAAAGCGACACGGCAGGGTCTTGGGCGTACTGCCCAATCCCTGCCAGACTGCGGCCAGGAAGTCGTCTTCCTGCTGGGCCAGATCGTAGAACGCTTGTGGAATGTTCATGCTTGCTCCTTAGTTGTTAGTTGTTCTTGATTGCTTTGCTTGCTTGATGCGTTCAGTCATCCCAGGCCAGGCGCACGCCACCGTACATCCAGCGCGCCTCGAACGGAAAGAAGTTGCGATAGCTCACCCGGGCATGACCCTGGGGCGTGATGCAGGCCGAGCCCCGCAACACCATCTGGCCGGCCATGAACTTGCCGTTGTACTCACCAAGCGCGCCGGCCACCGGCCGATAGCGGGGATAGGGCATGTAGGGGCTTGCCGTCCATTGCCACAGCGCGCCAAAGAAGCGCATGCCCCCAACAGGGGGCTCGAGGCGATCTGCCTGGGTCTCGGTCAGCTCCTGCCGGGCGTTGTCTGCCGTGGCGGCCAGCTCCCATTCGGCCTCTGTGGGCAGGCGGCTGCCTGCGAAGCGGGCATAGGCATCGGCCTCATACCAGCTCAGGTGACCCACGGGGGCCTGGGGGTCCACAGCACGCATGCCATGGAGCGTGAACACCTGCCAGCCCTCATCGGACCGTTCCCAGTACAGCGGCGCGCACCAACCGTGACGCTGCACCGCAGCCCAGCCATCGGACATCCACAAGACCGGGTCACGGTACCCCCCTGCCTCGATGAACTCGAGGTACTCGCCACAGGTCACCAGCCCTTTTGCCAGCCGAAACGGCTCCACCACCACCTGGTGACGCGGCCCCTCGTTGTCGTAGGCAAAGCTTTCGTGACCATCATTGCCGATGGGGAAAATGCCACCCTCATAGCTGGCATGCCCCTGCTGCAGCGCGGCGGAAGCTGCCACTGGTGACGGCCTGGCATAGACAGGATGCAAGGGATTGATGAAAAAGTTGTACTTCACATCCATCAGCAGCAATTCCTGGTGCTGCTGCTCATGGTTCAGGCCCACCAGGAGCACAGGATGCAGTTCGGCAAGCCGTGCAGCATCGGCCTGCGTGAGCAGGCGCGCCATGGCCGTATCCACATGGTGCCTGTAGGCCATCACCTCGGCCACGCTGGGCCTGGAGATCAGCCCCCGTTGTGATCTTGGGAAGAAGGGGCCCACCTGCTCATAGTAGGAATTGAACAGAAAGGCAAAACCGGGATGAAAGACACGATAGTCAGGCAGATGGGGCTTGAGCAGGAAGGTCTCGAAGAACCAACTGGTATGCGCCAGATGCCACTTGGGCGGACTCACCTCGACCATGGCCTGGATGACCATGTCCTCCACCGCCAGCGGCTCGCACAGGGCCGTCGAGCGGCTGCGGACCGCCTGATACTGCTCCAGCAGGCAGATGCTGGCCTGTTCCGAGGCTCTCCTCGATATGTGTTCTGCCATCTGTTGTCCTCCGGATCAGATGTTGCCCTTCGGATCAGACCTGGTGCCTGGCTTATGGTGCCGAAGGGACTCCGGATGCTGCGCCCAACCCCAGGGCGCCCTCTTGCCGCCATTCCACCTTACCCCGGTCAAGTCTGATGCGCAACCGGGCAGCCTCCGGGGGGCCGCCCACCCAGGCAGAACCCCGCCGGGTCAGGCGCTGTGCCGATTGGCTCACCACGGCACCACCTTCCAGCAGTACCCTGACCGGCATGGCCTGCTGACCACCCAGCGTGACGCTGCCTGATGCTGCTTGCAGCAACCCCGGCACAGGTGCAGCCAGCGCGACCTGCAGATAGCCGCCGCGCAGCTCCAGGCGAGCCAAGCTGCTGGCTGGCACCTCCACCACGCCAAGACCCATCCTGACGGCAAGCTCGGTCTGGGGTGACGCTGGAGCAAACAGAATCAATCTGCCGCGGCCCAATGACACATCAAGCCGTTTCACGGCCGCGCTGCTCTGTTCGATGAGGCCACGATCCATGTCGATGCGGATGTTCCAGGAAGCTCCAGGCAGCCCAAGAAAGATCTCGCCGAGAATGGTCGAGTCCCGGGCATCCAGCCACAGGAACTGCTGGTCCTCTACCCGGGCACTGTGCCACAGGCCGCCCCCGCGGCTTGGGCCGCTTGTCCTGAGAACGGCCCAGGGAGCCCCGCCACAATGCGGCTGCGCCTGCATCAAGGCGTTCCCCAGGGCTTCATCCCCTCCGCTGGCCACGACAAAGCGCCCCAGGCTGCGACCTGTCTTGGTAGATCCCAGATGCACCAGGCCATGCCCCAGGCGGAGCTGCAGCCGCCCCGTGGCACCTGGCTCGAGGCAGCGGATCTCGGCTGGCCCGACATGATCCTCCTGTGGCATCAGCCACAGCCCGGCTGTTGCGGCAACGCAACAACCCCATGCCCCGATCCAGGGCACCAGGGCCGCCCCCAGGCTCAGACGCTGCCACAGCACAAAGCCGCCCAGTAGCACGCTGACCACGAGGCCCAGACCGGCAATCATGGCCTGCGATCCAACAGCCAACAACGCCCCGGCCATGCCAGCAGCCCTGCTGCCAGCATGATCCAGAATGGTTCCTGGGGCAGACCTTGCCACACAAAACGCAACTCCAGGGACTCCATTCTGCCCAGCACCACGGTCCAAGGCGGCATCAGCCGATAGGACAACCGCCAGGATGCGGCAATCAGCAGCGCGCCCGCTGCAGCCAGCAATACCCCGGCAGATAGACGCAGCCTGCGGGGGGCATGGCCCAGCATGGCAGTCCCACAGGCCATCGAGCCACCAAGCGGCCAGGCCGCCACCACGCAGCCATAGCCGAACAACACCCAGAGCACGTGATCCTGGAAGGTCACGCCGAGCCCATGCAACGTCCACCACACGCCCAGGCAAAAACCCGCCCAGGCACACGCCCCATGGAACAGCGTCAGCAGCAGGCCCCAGGAAAACCACCAGGCCAACCCCTGGGGCGGCAGGCCAGGCAACCCCATGATGGGCCACCCAGAGCCGGCCGTCCACAACGCACTCACCACCATGCCGACCATGGCCAGCAACAGGCCATTGGCCATGACCATATCGGGGGCAAGCCCTGGCCAACCCTGCAACAGGGCCACCATCACCGCCAGGGGTGCCAGAACAAGGCCCAGCGCCATGACGCCCTGGCGCCACAGCCGGCCCTGCAGCCACAGCAGCGCCAGCGCTGGACTACGCCAGCGCCCACCATCATCCGGCCGCCAGTGGCGTACGATGGCGCTACCCGGGTCTTCCTGGATGACATCAGTGCTGCGCTGGGTTGCGAACTCGGCCCGGCGCCATCCCCACCAGGCCATGCCCAGCAGCATGCAGGTTGCCGCCAGGCTGCATGCCACCGGCCACAGCGGTAACCCTGGAAAGGCAGGCACCCCAGACCCTGCATCTGCCCGTGGCACCATCCCGGGCCAGCGGCGCAGATACCAGGCCAGCCTGGCAACCTGCCCGTCGGCGACTCCTGGGGCAGGCTCGGCCATGATCCAGGACAAAACCAGGCGGATCATCGCCCCAGCGGTGACCAGCAACACGAGCAGCACCACCTGCCGCGCATGGTGCCGGCCTCCTTGCGCCATCCCCCAGGCACCCAACGCGGCAAGCAAAGCCAGCGCCGGCGCCAGCATCGTCACCAGGCCCCACGCAAGCCACCACAGACTGCCCCCCCAGGCCGGCTGCAGACCAACGGAGCGAGCCGCCATGCCATCGGCCACCTGGATGACCAGCGCAAGGCAAGCAAGCGGCACGATGCCGCCTGCAAGCCGGCCCAGCAGCACAAGCCACCCCGGCACAGGAGCCATGAAGAGCAACGTGCATCCGGCCTCACGGTCGAGGCGGGGCCCGCGATAGGCCAGCAGCCAACCCTGCAGCAGCAGCGCCAGCAGCATCCAGGAGAGCCATGGCGTGACAAACCACAGCGCCCCGCTCAGGGCATCGGTCGCAAGCCATGTGGCATCGACTGCAGCACTGGCCACAGCAACGCCAGCCAGGGCCACCAGGCATGCCATGGGCCAGCCGCGCTGCTGCTGCCATTGCCACAGCAGCACCGCCAGAAGACCCCGACCCAGGACACCCAGGCGCTGGAGAGGCAGGCTCATGGCATGGGCTGGGGCAAGGCGGGGCCGGCCAGCCCCGCCCCCATGGCCTGCCGGTAGGCCTCCTCCACACCCAGCCCCTGTTGCATCAATTCGGCAACCGAATGATCCTGGATGACACGTCCCCCATGGATCATCACCACCCGATCCATGTAGCTGCCCGCCTCGGCAATCTCGTGGGTGGCCAGCAGGTAGCAGGCTCTGCCATTGCGGTGGCGAAACAACGCCTGCAGGATGGTCTCCCGGGCCAGCAGGTCGATATTGGCCAGCGGTTCATCCAGCAGATAGAGCTCGGCTTGCACCGCCAGCGTCACAGCTAGGCGCAACCGTGCCTGCTGGCCCTTGGACATGGCCGCCGAGCGCCTTTCTGGAACCTGCAGAAAGTCCAGCAGCTCGGCGTAGCGCTGGGCCGAAAAATTGGGGTATAGCCCGCCCATGAGCCGCAGCAGATGGCGCGGCGTCATCCAGCCATGGAGCCCTTCTGGCAGATGGGCCAAGGCGTGGCGGCTCTCGCGAGGCGTACGGCTCAGAACCTGCACCGCGCCGCTGCTGGGGATGAGCAGCCCGGCCAGCAGCCCGAGAATGGTGGACTTACCTGCCCCATTGGGCCCCAGCAACCCCACCACCTCGCCTGGGAAAAACGCGAGGTCAACGGCGTGCAGCGCCTCTAAGCGGCCATAGCGCTTACCCACCCCTTCCAGGCGGGCTACCGGGGCAGGTTGTGTGCCCGCCTCACCCTGTCTTGAGGGCTGCAAGGATCGCACCCAAGCCTTCCTTGGCATCGGCAAAGAACATCAGGGTATTGTCCATGGCAAACAATGGATTGGGAATGCCCGCAAAGCCGGGCGAGAGGCTGCGCTTGATCACCACCACCAGCTGCGCCTGGGAAACCTCCACGATGGCCATGCCGGCAATGGGGCTCGATGGGTCATTGGCGCTGGGATTGACCACATCGTTGGCACCGATGACAATGGCCACATCCACCAAGGACAGCTGGGCGTTGGCCTGGCCCAGTTCCAGCAGCTGCTCGTAGGGAATGTCCACCTCCGCCAGCAGCACGTTCATGTGGCCCGGCATGCGGCCTGCCACGGGATGGATGGCAAAGCTCACCTGCACGCCGCGCCCTTCCAGGAAATGCACCAGGTCGCGCAACGCATACTGGGCCTGGGCCACCGCCAGGCCATAGCCCGGCACCACCATGACCTGCTGCGCCCCATCGAGCAGCAAGGCGATCTCTGCTGCAGAGGTGGCCTTGACGCGCCCGCCATAGACCGCATCGGCATCGGCTTGGGCCTGCGGTTCGCCAAAACCTCCCAGCAGGACATTGCCCATGGAGCGGTTCATGGCGCGGCACATGATCTGCGTCAGGATGAGCCCGGAGGTGCCCACCAGGGCGCCGGCGATCACCAGCGCCGAGTTGGCCAGCATGAAGCCTGCGGCGGCCCCGGCAAGGCCGGAGTAGGCGTTCATCAGTGCGATCACGACAGGCATGTCCGCCCCGCCGATGGCCACCGTGATCTGCACCCCCAGCAGCAATGCCATCACCATGAGAGGTGGTACCAGCATGGCTGGGTCCGCCAGGAAGGGAAAGGCGCCCACCAGCGCCAACGCCGCCACCAACGTCAGCGCCTTGAGCAACTGTTCCTGGGGCAGATGCCAGGGACGTTCGCCCACGAGGCCATGCAGCTTGGCGGCAGCTACCAGGCTGCCCGAGAGCGTCACGGCACCGATGAGGACAGACAGGCCTCCGGCCAAGCGGAACGCCAGTGGCGTGGGGGCCATGGCCTGATGCAGCTCGGCCCAGGCCACCAGCGCCGAGGCAGTGCCCCCCAGGCCATTGAACAAGCCCACCATCTGCGGCATGGCGGTCATGGCTACCCTTTGGGCCAGGATGGCGCCAGCAGCGCTGCCCACCAGCAGCCCGCCCAGCACGCCCCACCAATGCACCATACCCCGATCCAGCAGGGTCACCACCACGCACAAAAGCATGCCCAGCGCGCCAAGACCGTTGCCGGCCACAGCCCGGCGTGGCTGCGACAGGCCCATCAGACCGCAGACAAACAGCACGCCACCCAACAGATAACCCAGTGCGACCCAATCCTGCATGAGGCGACTTTATTCCCTTGGTTGGTCAAGAACGAGGCTTGCGAAACAGGCGCAGCATACGGTGGGTCACCAGGAAACCACCCGCCACATTGACCGTGGCCATGATGAGCGCCAGGATACCCAGCGCCTGGCTGAACCAGTCCCTGCCCCCACCGGCTGCCAGCAGCGCACCCACGATGGTGATGCCGGAAATGGCATTCGATCCGGACATCAGGGGCGTGTGCAGGTTGGGCGGCACCTTGGCAATGACCAGGAATCCCAGCAGCGTGGCCAGGACGAAGATGGTCAGCAAGGCCATCCAGATGCTCATGGGCGCTCCTCCTGATCCAGGCCGGTTCCATAAGCCTCCTGCAGGCGCTGGGTCACACCTGGGTGCACCACCGCGCCATCCCGGGTCACCGCCATGGCCTGGATCACATCGTCATCCATGATCAGCTCGCCTCGGGGTGCCAGGAAAGAAAGGATGGCCTGCATGTTGCGCCCCAGCATCTGGCTGGCATGCGCAGGGACTGTGCCGGGCAGGTTGCCAGCCCCGATCAGCGTGGTTGCGCCCACCATGACCACCTGGTCGGGCTGCACGTCCTCACAATTGCCACCCTGGTTGGCGGCGAGGTCCACCACCACGGATCCCTTGGGCATGGCCTCCATCATGGCGCGGGTCAGCAACAGGGGGGCTGGTCCGTCGGGCACCTGGGCTGTGGTGATGACCACCTCGCTTGCCTGCAGCACCTCGGCCAGGAGCTCGCGCTGGCGCTGGTAGTAGGTCTCATCCATGGCCCTGGCATAGCCACCCTCACCGGCTGCAGCAGCCAATGGCAGCTCCACGAAACGCCCGCCAACGCTCGCCACCTGCTCCCGCACCTGGGGACGCACATCATAGGCCGATACCCTGGCCCCCAGACGCCTGGCGGTAGCGATGGCCTGCAGGCCGGCCACGCCGGCACCCAGCACGAAGACCCGCGCCGGCAAAAGGGTGCCGGCTGCCGTCATCAGCAACGGAAACACGCGCGGCAGGTGATTGGCGGCCAGCAACACCGCCTTGTAGCCGGCCAGCGTGGCCATGGCCGAGAGCGCATCGGCGCACTGCGCCTTGGTGGTACGGGGCACCAGCTCCAGGGCAAGCCATATGGCTCCTGTGGCTGCAGCCGCCGCCAGGCGGGATGCCTGGCGCAAGGGGTCAAGGAAACCGATGCCCACCTGTCCCCGCTCGAGGCTCGAGAGATCGGCGTCCCCGGGCTGCACCCACAGCAGGATAGCGGCGCGCCCCAGCACGTCTTCCCGGCTTGTCACCACGGCACCGGCCTGCACATAGGCGGCATCATCCACCAGCGCGCCCCATCCAGCGCCCTGGGCCACCAGGATCTGGAAGCCGGCCTTGACCAAGTCCGCAGCTGTCTCGGGCAACAGAGCTACCCGCTGCTCGCCGGCACGTTGCTCGCCAGGCAGACCAACGATCATGCCTTCGCCTTACCATGCATGGCACTGCCTCATCGATAAAAACCATTCCTTCAAGCAAAGCCCCCCAGGATGGATGCACAAAGGGTCTTGCTGTACCCAGGCTTGCCAAATGGTGCAAGTGAGCACAGGTCCATGAGCCAATGACATGACTTGGCACGAGTCATGGATGCGGTCATTCCGGCTCCGGCTTACCCTCCAACTCCAGCAGACCCTGCAGCAGACCCTCGAACTGCTGGCGATCCCGGAAACGAATCACCACCTGACCACCTGTGCCGCGCTGCTGGATGGCCACGGGCAATCCAAAACGCTGACTCAGGCTGCTTTGCGCCTGCTGCATGAAAGCCGGCATTTCGTGGACCTCGGTAGCCGCTCCCTTGGCTGCCGCACCCTGCAGCAGGTGGCGTACCAGCTCCTCGGTCCTGCGTACCGAAAGCCGCCCTTGCACCACCTGCCGAGCTGCCTGGACCTGGGCTGGGCCGGCAAGCGCCAGCAACGCCCGGGCATGCCCCATCTCCAGGGCACCTTCCAGCAACAGGACCTGCACGGGCTCTTCGAGCTCCAGAAGGCGCAACAGGTTGGTGACCGCCGCCCGGGAGCGCCCCACAGCCGTGGCGATGGCCTCGTGGGTCATGCCACACAGCCTGCGCAGCTTCTCCATGGCCTGGGCTTCTTCCAGGGGATTGAGCGCGGCGCGCTGGATGTTTTCCACCAGTGCCACGGCCAGGGCTACGCCATCGTCAACCTGGCGCACCACAGCAGGAATATGGGTAAGGCCCGCCAGCGCCGCAGCCCGCCAGCGCCGCTCACCAGCGATGATCTCATAGGCATTGCCCTGGGCTGCACTGCGGACCACGATGGGCTGCAGGACGCCCTGGCTGCGCATGGAAGCAGCCAGTTCCTCCAGGGCCTCGGGGTCCATGTGGCGTCGCGGCTGGATGGGACTGGGCTGCACCACCTCCAGCGGCAGGCGCAGCACAGCGCCTGCATCGACTGCAGGCGATGGGACTGTGCCCAGCAGGGCATCGAGACCACGGCCCAGGCCACGGCGCTTGTCCATCTCAGGCCATCTCCTGCTCGGGCAGACCAATGCCCTGGCGCTGCAGGACCTCGCGAGCCAGGGCAGCATGGGCCAGGGCTCCCCTGGACAAAGGATCGTATTGAAAGATGGGCAGACCATGGCTGGGGGCCTCGGCAAGACGTACATTGCGGGGGATCAGGGTGGCCAGCACCTGGGCGCCGAAGTGGGCCTCAAGCTGAGCCGAGACATCCCGGGCCAGGTAGTTGCGGCCATCGAACATGGTACGCAGGAAGCCATCGATGCCGAGCGTGGGGTTGAGTGTGCCGCGAATACGCTCCACGGTCTCCAGCAGCGCCGAGAGCCCTTCCAGGGCATAGTATTCGCACTGGATGGGCACCAGGACGCCATCGGCAGCTGCCAGGGCGTTGACTGTCAGCATACTGAGCGACGGCGGGCAGTCCAGGATGATCTGCTCATACCGGCCACGCACGGTCTGCAACGCCTGGCGCAGCCGCAGCTGCCCGCCATCCTCCCCCAGCAGGGCCACCTCGGCGGCAGTGAGCGCGCCATTGCCGGGCAGCAGGTCATACCCCCCGGGCAGACCCTGCAACAGGGCGTCTGTGATGCTTGCCGTACCCAGGAGCACCTCCAGGCTGGAGTTGCCGATAGCCTGCTTGCCCACCCCAGAACCCGTGGTGGCGTTGCCCTGGGGGTCCAGGTCTGCCAGCAACACGCGCTGCTCCAGCCTGGCAAGGCCCGCTGCCAGACTGATGCTGGTGGTGGTCTTGCCCACCCCTCCTTTTTGGTTGGCAATGGCGATCACCCGTCCCATGGTCTCTCCTCCTTGCGCCACAGCGCCACATGCCGGGACGCTGCCACGCCAGGCACCCGCAGCGCGGCGAGACGCTCCAATGTGTAATGGGGCAGCGCCTGTTCCTGCCTCGCCTGGCCCTGCATCAACACAAGCCGACCCCCAGGGGCCAGCAGATGATCGCAGGCCGCAACCACGCTGGCCAGGTTGCCAAAAGCGCGGGTGACGACCGTGTCATGATGCCCCGCGAAGCGCCCGGCCTCCAGAACCACGCAGCGCACATGAGGCAGTGCGAGGCGGCGCAGCATGTGGCGCACCAGCCTGGTTTTCTTCTCACTGCGATCCAACAGCACATAGTGTCGCCTGGCATCGGCGATGGCCAGGGGCAGACCCGGCAGGCCCGGCCCGCAACCCAGGTCGAGGATGGTCTTGCCCTGAAGGTTCGGCAGGATGCTCAGGGCATCCAGCACATGGCGCTGCACCACTTCCTGGCGCGATGACGCGGAGATCAGACTGTAACTGCCGGCAAAGCGCTGCAATTCTTCTGCAAACAGCACCAGCCCAAAACGGGCCTGCTCTTCCAGGGCAAGGCCCATAGCAGCAAGGCCCTGCTCCAGCACTTGGTGCCCTGAGGTATCGTGCCGGGTCATCTAGCCTGCAAGCCACGTCATCAGGGTATCCACGGTGGTCTGCTCAAGGGTGTGCTGGTCGGCGAACAGCACCTCTAAGGCAAGGCAGCGCTTCTCGGCAAGTCGCTTGCCGATGTTGTCGCGGAACTTTTCCACCAACAGGCGCACGCCCTCGTCGCGCCTGCGGCGATGGCCGATGGGATACTCCACCGCGACCCTTTCTGTGGCCGTGCCGTCCTTGAAGAAGACCTGCACCGCATTGCCGATGGAGCGTTTCTGCGGATCCATGTAGTCGATGGAAAACTGCTTGTTCTCCACCACCTCCATCTTGTCGCGCAGGGCATCGATCCGCGGATCCCGGGCCACATGGTCCTCATAGTCGTCCGCCGTAAGTCGCCCGAACAACAGCGGAATAGCCACCATATACTGGATGCAATGGTCACGATCGGCAGGGTTGTCCAGGGGGCCGGTCTTGTCGATGATCCGGCAGCCGGCTTCCTGGGTCTCGATCACGATACGCTCGATCTCATCGAGGCGATTGCGGACCACAGGATGCAGTGTCAAGGCGGCCTCCACGGCGGTCTGGGCATGAAACTCCGCCGGAAAGGAGATCTTGAACAAGACGTTTTCCATGACATAGGTGCCCAGGGGTTGGGCCAGCGTCACGGGGTTGCCCTTGAACAGCACATCCTGGAATCCCCAGACAGGTGTGCTCAGGCAGGTGGGATAGCCCATCTCACCTTGCAAGGCCATGAAGGCCAGGCGCACCGCGCGGCTGGTGGCATCGCCTGCAGCCCAGCTCTTGCGCGAGCCGGTGTTGGGGGCATGGCGGTAGGTGCGCAGCGCCCCGCCATCGATGAAGGCCAGCGACAACGCGTTGATGACTTCCTGGCGGCTGCCGCCCAGCATGGCGGTCACCACAGCCGTGGATGCAATGCGCACCAGGAGAACATGGTCGAGACCGACTCGATTGAAGCTGTTTTGCAGCGCAAGCACACCCTGGATCTCGTGGGCCTTGATCATGGCCATCAGCACATCGCGCACCAGCAAGGAAGGCTCGCCACGGCTCAGGCGGCGCCTGCTCAGGTAGTCAGCCACCGCCAGGATGCCGCCCAGGTTATCGGAGGGATGCCCCCATTCAGCGGCCAGCCAGGTATCGTTATAGTCCAGCCAGCGCACCATGGCGCCGATGTTGAAGGCGGCATGAACCGGATCGAGCTCGAAGACGGTGCCAGGTACCCGGGCACCCCCCGGAAGGAAGGCTCCCGGCACCACAGGACCCAGCAGCTTGGTGCAAGCCGGATAGCACAAGGCCAGCAGGCCACAACCCAGGGTGTCCATGAGACACATCCTGGCGGTGTGCATGGCCTCGACGCTGGTACTCACATCACAGTCGAGCACATAATCGGTGATCTCGACCAGCAAACCATCCGGCGGCAAGCGCCTGGCAGCGCGCAGATCCTGCGACATCCTTCCCCCTTATCATTGGCGGGCACCAACATGGCCATCCGCGCCACAACGCCTGGTATTATAACCGAATACGCCCCGCTCCCGGCAGCATCTTACCTGGCAAAATGCAACCTGTGCTATCATGACCATTTCATGGTGGACGTAGCTCAGCTGGTAGAGCTCCGGATTGTGGCTCCGGCGGTCGTGGGTTCAAATCCCATCGTTCACCCCAGTTCAGACTTTAGCGGTGCCGCTGTGGTTTTCCGTCGGCGGATGGGACGAGGCCAGGCGATGGGCCGCCCGGATGGGTTCTGGCAGCCGAAAGCGCCTGGCCGTGCCAAGCACCCAGGCAAGGCAGCTCTCCAGCCCGATACGATGCCCTGGTGAGACCACCACAGGCGACACACCCGTTCGGGTGCGCAACACACCACCGATCGTCTCGCCGCGGTGCGTGAGGACGGTCCAGTTCCCGCGCTCCCGGGGAACTGTCGCATGATGGCCGCACAACAGGCTCTTGCCCACGCCGATGGCTGGCAGGTCCAGGGCCACGCCCAGGTGACAGGCAATGCCACAGCGGCGCGGATGGGCGCGCCCCTGGCCATCGCAAAGCAAGAGATCGGGTCGGATGCGCAGGCTGGCATAGGCCGCAAAGACCAGCGGCGCTTCCCGGAACGACAGGAAACCCGGCACGTAGGGCCAGCACAGCCGATCCGTGGCCACCGCCTGGTCCAGCACGACAAGCTCGGGCCAGCTCAAGACCACCAGCGCCGCCCAGCCCTGTTCGCCCGATACGCCCACATCCACTCCAGCCACGGTCTCGATTGGCCCGTAGCAATCCTGCATGCACACGGCACCTGCCAGGCGGTACTGAAAGCGCAGCGCCTCGTCCAGCAGCAGCCGCTCCAGGGGGCGCGTTGCCCTGCGTGTCATTGGTCGCCCCCCATGACTCCTCGGCATGATGTCAAGGCTTGATTTGTCCTTATTTATGCTTATCTTTAGGATGAGGCGTGCGCTGTGAACCAGAATCCATCCAGCATACCAGTCACACCATCGCTCTCGACAATGGCAAGCCCAGGCGTGTATGCGCCACGTCCCAGCGCACAGATCAGGAGAATACATGGATTTCGAGCTTTCCGAAGAACAAAAGAGCATCCTGGACACCGCCGATCGCATCGCCAAGAAGTACGATCGGGCCTATTGGCTGGAATGCGCCAAGGCCAAACGCTTCACCAGCGAGCTGTGGGACGAGCTGGGCAAGGCGGGCTATCTGGGCATCACCGTGCCCGAGGAATACGGCGGCGCGGGGCTTGGTATGTTCGAGCTGTCGCTCCTGCAAGAACGCCTGGCTGAGCATGGCGTGGCGGTCCTGTTTTTCGTGGTCAACCAGGGTCTGAGCATTCCCGCCCTGGTTCGCCATGGCACCGATGAGCAAAAAAGCCGCCTGTTGCCTGCCATCGCCAGCGGCGAAAAGCGTTTCTGCTTTGCCATCACCGAGCCCAACGCCGGCACCAATACCTTCAAGATCGAGTCCATGGCCAAGCGCGATGGGGACGACTATATCCTCAATGGCAACAAGCTCTTCATCAGCGGCATCAACCAGGCCCATCACGTGCTGGTGGTGGCCCGCACCCAGAGCTACCAGGAGGTGGGTGGCCAGACCCAGCGCAAGGAGGGCCTGAGCCTGTTCATCGTGGACACCGACAGCAAGGGGCTCTCCTACAAACCCATGGACACCATGCTGCTCAATCCGGAAGGGCAGTTTTTCGTCTATTTCGACAATGTGCGTATCCCCAAGGAAAACCTGCTAGGCAAGGAAGGCAAGGGCGTTCGGGTGCTGTTCGATGGCCTCAATCCGGAACGCATCATGGCTGCCGCCATGGCCTGCGGTTCAGGACGGTGGATGATCCGCCGCGCCGTGGAATATGCGAACCAGCGGGTGATCTTCGACAAGCCCATCGGCACCTACCAGGCTCTACAGCATCCCCTGGCCGAATCCATGGCCCTCATTGAGGTCGGCTCCCTGATGACCCGCAAGGCTGCCTGGCTGCAGGACCGCGGCGACATGGGGGCTGGCGAGGCCAGCAACATGGCCAAGCTGGTGGCCGCCGACGCGAGCCTCAAGGCCTCCAACGCCGCCCTGCAATGCTTTGGCGGCTATGGGTTCACCGAAAGCCAGGACATGCTCTCGAGCTTCATCGGAGCACGCCTCGGCACGGTAGCGCCCATCAACCGGGAGATGATCCTCAACTTCATCGGCGAGCACACCTTGGGCATGCCCAAATCGTATTGACCCGGGGCGCTGCAGCTCATGCCATGCCCCTGGGCTGCTACCGCCCTGCCGAAACAAGGCGCGGTTCATGGAATCTTTGCCATCCTCCGTGCTATGGACCCTGGCAGCGGGTTCACAGCACCTCTGCCCACACCAAGCCCCGTGACCACAGCTGGCCGGCCATGATCACACCTGGAGACGTTTCCAGGCGGATGGTTGTATGACGATCACTGCTGAGCGGCTGATTGACGCAGGCACAGAGGCTGGAGCGATGGGGCTGTAAGGTCCTCACGTAAGGCCATCCAGGCAGAGAGCCCGGGTGCCGGCTTTTCGGCAACTTTGCGGATAGCACCGAAGCGGCGGCAAGGGTGGCAGGTTGCTTCAGGACGAGCTGCTTGCTTTCTTGCTCATGGGCAGGGCGGTTTCTCCCAAGGCGGCGCGCACATGCTGCAGGCTGTTCAGGGCCATGGCGCGGGGCGTGACCGCAATACTGGACAGCAAAGGACCAAAGGTGACATGCACATCGATATGGCGCTCACCCAACAAGCGCCATAGATGATCGACCAGAACATCATCTCCCACAAAGGGCACAAGGGTATGCGGCTCGCCAGACTCATTCATATAGGCGATAGCCACGGGTTGCACGGGGGCGCGCGACAGGATGACCGCCTGAAAGAGCCGGGCGTGAAAACGGCTTGGCGCCCGCTGGTTGGTGGTGGTGCCCTCCGGAAACAAAACCAGTGCCGTGCGGTTGCGCAAATACCAGGCCATGCGTTCGCGCAGGATGCTCATGGCTCGGGCATCGCCCCGGGGAGCAAAAAGGGTATCCAGCGCCTGGCCGGCCATCCAGCCCAACAGCGGCCAGGAACGTATCTCGTCCTTGGCCACGAAGCCAACGGGTACCAAGCCACCCAGCACCACGATATCCACCCAGGACACATGGTTGGCGGCCAGCAATACAGGTCGTGTGGTGGTGGGCGCACCATGGATGTGGACCCGAAGGTGAAGCAGTCGTCCAGCACGACGGTACCAGTGCCTGGAGACCCGCAGCCTGAATGGTCGGGATGCACG
>WOYI011305261.1_pt1 | contig 64804 bp, 61 predicted proteins | sample 6423411 | NCBI WGS metagenome assembly WOYI01 (sample SAMN13441803, study PRJNA592873) | oil field metagenome | biome: oil field; feature: oil-well bore; material: oil-contaminated soil; isolation source: oil-contaminated soil from oil-well borehole | place: Germany: Wietze | collected 2016-10-18 ... | reverse complement strand
GAGCGAGTGCAGGGAAAGCAAGGTGAGATACCCCGTCCCTTGGGCGGAAAAGGAGGCAATGCCTCCTGGATTCAGGGCTTGCCCTGAGGTATTGATACCTTTCATTTGAATCATAGTTAGATACTTGATGCTCCTGTACACTATGCATGAAACAAAGAAATAAGGAGCACAAAATGCAAAACATCAAACTATCAGAGCTGGTAAAAAATCATCCAGAAGCCACTATCTTTCTGAACGAACACCATATCGACTATTGTTGTAGAGGAGATCACTTCCTGTATGAATCACTTGAGGAACAAGGGTATGAAATTGAGCCATTCCTTGAGGAATTGGAAGCGTTCACTACAGAACAGAAAGAGAAACACAGTGCGGTAATTGCAGACGATGTATACATGATCGGAGTGCATGACCTCATCACTCATCTCGAAGCAACCCACCATAAGGATGAGAGAGCCTTGCTCTCTTCCATCGATGGGAACCTGCTTGCCTTGCTTTCCGCTCACTATGCACGCCATAAGGATGAACTGCGGGAAGTCTATACCCTCTTCAGTACCCTTCGCTCAGAACTTATGCTACACTTTGCGCAAGAGGAAGTGGAAGTGTTCCCCCTGATGCAGAGAGAAGCAACAAAAAAAGCTTATGAAAAGGTTGTCTCGCTGGAATCAGATCATGAGGCAGCCGGTGATTTGATCAAGCGCTTGATCAAGGCAACTCATGACTTTACAGCACCTGTTGATGGTTGTGCTACCTATAGAGCTACCTATGCTCTATTAAAGCAGCTGGTAGAGGATATATTCTTGCACATCTACAAAGAGAACAGCATCCTGTTTCCAATGTATGCAGAAGGAGTGAATGCATGAAGCGACTGGTGAAGAACAATGTTTCGTGGATTGGTAAAATTGATTGGGAATTGAAGAAGTTTCATGGTGATGATTATTCAGTCAATCATGGATCTAGCCAGAACGCATACCTCATTGAAGAGGGAAAGACAGTTCTCATCGATACTATCTGGAAACCTTATGACAAACAGTTTAGGGAGAATCTTGAGAAGGAGATCAACCTGGATAAGCTTGACTTCATCGTTGTCAATCATGGAGAGGTTGATCATAGTGGTGCGCTTCCGTATCTCATGGAAAAAGTACCCAACCTGCCGATTTACTGCACTGCTAATGCAATCAAATCCCTTGTAGGGCAGTACCACCACCCTGAGTGGAATTTTAAGGTCGTAAAGACAGGTGACAGTGTAGACATCGGGAACGGCAAGCAGTTGGTATTCGTGGAGATGAGGATGCTGCATTGGCCGGACAGTATGGCAACCTATTTGACTGGTGATAACATTCTCTTCTCAAATGACGCCTTTGGCCAGCATTATGCAGTGGAGGAACTCTTCAATGACAAGGCCGACCAGTGTCTGCTTTGGACTGAAGCGATGAAGTATTACGCAAATATTCTCAATCCATTCTCTCCTCTGGTGGCTCGAAAGATTGAAGAAATTGTGGCACTGAACCTTCCGATCGACATCATAGCACCAAGCCATGGCGCCATCTGGCGCGATGACCCGCTCCAGATTGTGAACGCATATGCTGCCTGGGCTGACTCCTATCAGGAGAATCAGATTACCATCGTCTATGACACCATGTGGGACGGAACGAAACAGCTTGCGCATGCCCTGGCAGGAGAGATTCATGCTCTCGATGGCGATACGGTGGTAAAGGTGTTCAGCATCAGCCAGACAAACAAGAATGACATCATGACTGAGGTGTTTAAATCAAAAGCCATAGCGTTGGGTTCTCCCACCGTTGGCAAGTCGATCCTTTCCTCAGTCAGTGGTTGGCTCCACTTCCTCTCTGAGCTGCAGTTCAAGAAGAAGCAGGCTGCAGTATTTGGTTGCTATGGCTGGAGTGGAGAAGGGGTAGGTATCCTGCGTGAGGAACTTTCGAAGGCAGGTTTCGCTGTTGTGGAACCAGAGATGAAGGTGAATTGGAACCCAACTGAGGAACACCTTTCAGGGATGAAGGGCATCGCTGAAGCACTCTGTACATAAAGCCAGTTTTTGCTCGATTGCCCAAAGAAAGATACTACCTTGGCTGTAATCTATTACAATTGCAGTATAATGTAGTAATCTATCATTGTGACTATTCAAAAACGTTTGTATCTGTCGAATATCTTGATGATTATTGTTCCTGTAGGTATTACCATCGTAACGGCTTTCATTTGTCTGCTCGTTCTGTGGACGGTTTTAGGACGAACGACCGGGTTGGGGTTCGGCGATAGTGAAAGCTTCCAAGAGGCTCAGGGCACCATTGCGTTTGCAGTAGAGGAAATCTTGGAGTCCAACCCAGAGGACCAGGTTAAGCAACTGCATTCCATAAGTCGTTTACTCGATGATGCCTCCATGTCAGTCACCATTCTGGAGGATGGCAAGCTGCTGTACCAATATGGGGAGAACAGCAGCAAGGATTCGCTATTGATTACTGCTGTGGAAGCAATGGGGGAGGGTGGTTTTCTTTCCACCACCGACCGTAGCCTCTTTGCCGATACCCTTATCTCAAATGGAAAGACATACCAGCTCTATTTATTCAGCACTCCCAGACGGTATGCATATACTACGTTGAAAGCAGTCTTCGCCTTGTCGTTATTGATCTTGGCGGCTGTTATAGTGCTCTCGGTGTATGCAACCAACTTTTTTTTGACTAAATTCGTATTCCAGAAAATCAATACGCCGCTGAATATCCTTATTGATGGTGTTCACCAGATTCGTGATGGTAATCTTTCCTATCGTATCGTCTACGAAGGGGATGACGAATTTGCCGCCATTTGTACCGACTTCAATGAGATGGCTGTAAAGCTCAAGCATTCTGTGGAACAGGCACGACTGCATGAAGAAAGCCACAAAGCGTTGGTTGCAGAACTCTCACATGACCTGCGTTCTCCTTTAACTTCAATCCAAGCCTATGTATCCGGCTTGCTGGATGGTATTGCTCCCACCGAGGAGACGCGACAACGGTATCTTCTCACCATTCAGAAAAAGGCTGAGGAAATCCAACATCTCGTATCTCAAATGCTTCTATTCTCAAAAATGGAATTGGATGAGTATCCTCTGCATCTTGAAACGACCGATTTGAAGCGATATCTGCTTCTGTTCTTTAGTGAAGCTCAACCTGAATATGCAGCTCAAGGGCTTGCCATCACCTATGAGCTTTGCGACGCACAGGTTACGGTCGACCGGGCCGCACTACATCGCGTCCTGGTCAATATTCTGGACAACAGCGTCAAGTACAAAACAAAGGAGCAAGGGAGGATGCATGTCGTCTTGTCCGATAGAGGCGACAACTTCCAATTGAGCATGACCGATGATGGCCCGGGAGTCACTCCCCATTCCCTTCCCAAACTGTTTGATCTGTTTTATCGTGAGAGTGTTTCACGGCGAGATCCCCAGTTGGGGAGTGGCCTAGGATTGGCCATTGCTGCGAAGATCATAGAACGGATGGGAGGGATGATACGGGCAGAACTTGCTTCTCCCCAAGGGTTGTCCCTGCTCATCCATCTACCGAAGGAAACCGTACATGTACCAAATACTGATCGTTGAAGATGACCCGTCAATTGCCACCATCATTGAAGAATACTTGAGATTCGAAGGGTTCTCCGTCACCATCGCTTCCGAGGGCCCAGCCGGCTTAGCCCAAGGGTTGAGTGGAATGTTCAATCTCATCCTCCTGGATGTAATGCTTCCAGGTATGGATGGGTTTACCGTCTGCCAAAAGCTCCGTGAAAACTTGGATGTCCCTATTCTCATGGTTTCAGCCAGGCAGGAGGATATCGATAAAATCAAGGCATTAGGTCTTGGTGCTGATGACTACATCGAAAAACCCTTTACCCCCAGTGTCCTGATTGCGAAGATCAAGGCACATATCATCCGCTACGAACGACTGAAAAATACCACCAAACGTACCGCCCGTATCAGCATGGGTGATATCATCATTGATACCGACACCCATCGAGTGTTCCTTGAGAATCAGGAAATAGAACTGAAGAACAAGGAATATGAACTATTACTTTTCTTTATGCTTCATCCAGGTTCGGTTTTCAGCCGTGAATCCTTGTATGAAGAAATCTGGGGTATGGATTCACTGGGAGACAACACCACTGTAGCGGTACATATCAATCGGTTACGGGAAAAAATTGAGAAAGATCCCTCCAGCCCCCGCTATATCCAAACCGTCTGGGGCGTTGGGTATCGTTTTTCCGAATTAGTTTAAACTTTTGTTAACATTACCACAAAGATAATTAATATTTATCTGTCAAAGTACGGGTGTACAAAGGAGTAGACCCATGAGAATATTGCTTACATCAGATGTGTACAAACCGACCACGAATGGGGTCGTTACTTCCTTGGTAAATCTACAGCAAGGCCTGACTCAATTAGGGCATGAGGTGCAGATCCTCACCCTGTCTGAGTCGCATACAACCTATTATAAGGATGGAGTCTGGTATCTTGGCTCCTTGAATTCAAGTACGATTTACCCAGGAACTCGCGTGATGGGCACCCTTGCTCGGGGTCCATTGAAGGATTTAATCACCTGGAGACCAGATGTGGTACACTCGCAAAGTGAGTTCAGTACCTTTATACTTGCAAAGCGAATCGCCCATGCGGTGGGAGCGCCCTTGGTGCATACCTATCATACCCTCTATGAGGATTACACCACCTATTTTTCACCTAATAAGCGGATGGGGCAAATTATGGCACAGCTATTCTCTATGCATGTTCTTGCCAAGACTGATGCCGTCATTGCACCGACTTCCAAGATTGAGCGATTGCTTCTTTCCTATGGTGTCGAAAAGTTGATTAAAGTAATTCCCTCCGGCATCGATCTTTCCAAGTTTGCCCCCACTAGTGTAGAAGATGATGCTACAAGCAGGTTGCGAGAGCAGTTGGGCATACCCAAGGATACCCAGGTGATTGTGTATGTAGGTCGGTTGGCGAAAGAGAAGAACATCGATGAATTGATTTCCAATTTTTCAACAATCGCCAACAACAATAGAATGTTGCTTCTTGTTGGAGATGGACCAGAGCGGCCTATGTTGGAAGAACAGGTACGAACACTAGGGCTTGGGAAGCACGTCATATTCGCCGGCATGCAGAAGCAAGAGGATATTCCTTCCTTCTACCGGTTGGGTACCGTCTTCTGCAGTGCATCCACCAGTGAAACCCAGGGGCTCACCTATGTAGAGGCCTTGGCATCGGGGATACCCGTCCTTTGTCGCAAGGATGACTGTCTTGATGATTTGGTACGGAATGGGGTCAACGGGTGGCAGTATCGTACACAAACCGAATACCAGCAATATCTTGAACGATTGTTAGCTGATCAAGAGTTACAGCAACGGCTTTCGGTTGAGGCCCTTTCCTCCAGTACCCGGTATGACCGAATGGTGTTCGCACAGTCTGTAGCCGCTGTGTATGAAGCATTGGTCAACGGCCGCGCCAACGTGAGCAGGATATCAGCATGACGAAAAAAATTATCAATATCCTCACCATTGTCGGCCTTGTGGCCAGCGTGGGGTATGGCATCTATGTATGGAAGATTGGAGTGCTCACTTCCTTGGATTCTCTGCGCACCTATATTGCAGGATTCGGAGCTTGGTCAGCCCTCCTCTTTGTGGCGTTCCAGGCTATCCAAGTGGTGCTTCCCATCCTTCCCGGCGGCCTTGGCTGTCTGGTCGGGGTACTGGCCTTCGGAGTATGGAAAGGGTTGGTCTACAATTATGTGGGCATTATCGCCGGTTCCTTGGCCGCTTTCGCCTTGTCCCGTTACTATGGAAGGCCCTTGCTCTACCGGTTCTTCTCTACTCCCCTGATTCAGAAATATGACCAGTGGATGCAAAAGAAAGGACGGTTTACCCGCTGGCTCTCCATTCTTATATTCTTTCCGGTTGCACCGGATGACTACCTCTGTTTCCTTGCAGGGACCACTACCATTTCTTGGCGTTCTTTCACCACTATCATCGTACTGGGGAAACCCTTCTCCATCGCATTGTACAGCCTTGGACTTACAACCCTGTTCACGCATCTCATTCCATGGACTTAGGATTATGAATCGCAAATACAGTACTGTCTTGTTATTGTTGTTTCTTCTTGTTGCTTCTTGCTTGTGGGCAAAGCCTCAGAATCGTCTCTCCCTTTCTCAAACCGAATGGGAAACCCTATTGGATGGGCAGTATCTCACCCGATCTGTCATTTGGACAGATTCGGTGGCATCGCTTGCCCCCTTAGGTTCAATCGCCCAGGAAAAAACCAAAGAAGCCGAAGAACGTGCGAAAGGAATTTCTGTCGCATCCCTCGCATTGGTCCCTTATCCAAAGGATTGGATGGCCCAGAGTGAAGAACAACGCAAGCTGGAACTTTACAACTTGCTGCACCAAGTATCCACCTTGGAAGGGCTTCAATACGGGGACGCCAAGAAGGAGGTGCTTTTTTCCGAGTCCTATACGATCAAGGACCCTGAGAACAAAAAATCGAAGGTGTCTGATCCTGTTGTCCAAACACTGCCTTCCATCGATACAGTTTATGTCTGCCAGGAAGACTCGATTTTCGGCAAGAACATCTACCAACATACCTATCAGATTTCCGAAGACGAGGTCTTCGTGGACATCACCAACTTGACCACGTTGAAATTTCTCGGTATCTCGTTTGTAAAACCGAAGGATATGTCCCTCTATCTGTCAACAATCCAGACCCAGGACGGAATCCTTATCTATACCTGTACGACTCTTGCCACGACGGAGCCCAAGGTGTCGTTTCTTTTCTGGAGTTTCAACCTGGCTGATGAATCGATGAACCGAATCGTTGCTTACCAAGACTGGTTCAAAACACAGGTATGAACATGAAAGTACTTTTGTATTCTGGGTCTTGGAACTTGGTTAAAGAAAGTGGAGTGGGGCAGGCACTGCTCCATCAGCAGGCGATGCTCTCTTCCAAGGGCATAGCCACCACCCGTGAATGGGAATCTGATGCCACAATCATCCATGTGAATACGGTTTTTCCGGACACGGTTTGGGCGGTAAGAAAGGCCAAGAGGAAGGGGATGCTCGTTGTACGGTATGCCCATTCCACCATGGAGGATTTCAAGCATTCATTTCTGTTTTCCAATGCCTTGGCTCCGTTGTTCCGCCGATGGATACGATTCTTGTACCAGCAAGGGGATGTGGTTGTAACCCCCTCCTCATATGCAAAGAGGCTTTTGGAATCCTATGGTGTGACCAAGCCTATCTTCGTGCTTTCCAATGGTGTTGATACCACCAGGTTTTTCCCGAGCAAGGAGAAGCGTACTGCATTTCGCAGGAGCTTCGGTTTGTCTGAGACTGAATTGGTGGTGATCAGCGTGGGCCTCTTCATCGAACGTAAAGGCATTCTGGATTTTCTTGCCTTGGCCAAACGTATGCCTTCCGTTACCTTCCTGTGGTTCGGCCATACTCCGTCCTCGTTGATGACCAAACGAGTAAAGCAGGCAATACAGGAGAAAAGCGACAATGTTCGGTTCCCTGGCTACATCGACCAAGATTCCCTCTCTCAAGCATACTGTGGTGCTGACTTGTTCGTGTTTCCCAGTCATGAGGAAACGGAAGGCATCGTTGTACTCGAGGCCCTAAGTAGTGGTGTTCCCGTCATTATCCGCGATATTCCGGTCTATGAGGATTGGTTGATTGACAAGCAGAATGTCTACAAGGCGGGCAATCTGGAAGATTTACAACGACTCATCTCCCAATTTGCCGAAGGGTTGCTACCCGATCTGACTGAAGCGGGACTGGCAGTAGCCAAAGAACGCAGCATTCCTGCCATCGCTGACCGAATGCTGGAGGTGTATCGGCAGTCTGGAACGACGATGGACCTTGGTGGGAAGGATGCAAAACATGCTGGTAAGTTATGAACTGAATATCTTGGATGCGCTGCAGTCTATTCACACTCCCTTTCTTGATTGGCTGATGGTTGCCGTCACCAATCTTGGTGACTACGGTCTAATCTGGATTATTCTTGCATTAATTTTGACTATTCTCCCAAAAACCCGTAGGACGGGCATTGCTCTCATGATTGCTCTGTTGCTTGATGTATTGGTCAGCAATATATGGCTGAAAAACTATGTTGCACGCTTAAGACCATGTGAGGTAAACCCAACAGTCCCTCTGTTGATACCCAAGCCTTTGGATTATTCCTTTCCTTCCGGGCACACCGCAGCTTCTTTTACTGCATCTTGTACCTTGTTGGGTATGAAGAGCCGACTGGGGTGGCCGTCTTTGTTCCTCTCTATGTTGATAGCATTCTCACGTTTGTACCTGTATGTGCATTATCCCACTGATGTACTTGCCGGCATGCTGGTTGGTTTCAGCCTTGGTGCTCTGGTTCCCTCTCTGTTCAACCTACAATCATCGATACATGCTCTGAGGTTGGTGCCTCTGGAAAACCGATAGAGATTCCCCTCTGTGGTATCCTGCATAAGGAACTTTCAATGCCATTCTTTGCTCGATTGCCCAAACAGGGCAACAGTGGTAGAGTCAGATCATGGATGCAACAGCCAGCAAAGCCCTGCATTATGAAACACTTGTCCTCGCTTCTGGTGGAGCAGAATCAAAAGCTGGGGAAGCCTTCTCATTGGCTTCCTCTCAATTTGATGTGACTGATTCACTTCCCTTGCATATCGGGGAGTATGCTGCCTTGCTGAAAATGGACGAGAGCAGAATCAGCGAAGCCTACTATCACTGTCGGCCATTCTTTGAGGAAATGAATGAGCATGTATTGGTTCTCGATGAGAACAGCCCTTTTTGGCCCTCCCAAGTGAATAATTTTGCCTACCGTCCGCGCTTTCTCTATGTACAAGGAAATGTATCCCTGCTGAAGGCTCCCTCAGTTTCAGTCATCGGTACTCGCTCTCCATCGCTGGAAGGCAAACAGCTGGCATTGCAGACAGCCCATACGCTTGCAAAGACTGGCTATGTGGTTACCAGTGGTCTTGCTCTTGGCATAGACGGGGTGGCACACAAGGGAGCGCTCTCAGCTGGAGCACCTACCATGGCAGTTATCGGTACTCCGCTCTCTCAATGCTATCCGAAGGAACATACAGACTTGCAAGCTGAAATAGCCAAGTGCGGAGTAGTGGTCAGTCGTTTTGCTCCCTCAACCACTACGCAGAAATGGCATTTTCTGCTTCGTAACCGCTTGATGAGTGCATTAAGCCTTGCCTCTGTAGTAGTGGAAGACCGAGACGGAGGAGGAGCAGTCCGCCAAGCCTCCTTTGCTTTGGAGCAAAAGAAATATCTTTTCATCTATCAGAGCAGTGTTGAGAACCGAAGTGTTTTCTGGCCACGAAAGTTTGCTAACGAGAGCCGTGTGTTCGTGATCAGGAAGAGTGAGGATATACCCCGTATCCTCAAGAAGGCAATGGAGACCAAGCGTACCGTTGGCAAACCCAAGGAGAAGGCTGTACAGCTTGATCTGTTCGCTTTAGAGGAATAGGTCTCTTGTTGTATTTCTATACTGCACTATAATTAATGCGCTATGCAAATAAAAGAACGTGCTTCCTACTTGGAATTCAAGGAACTTTTTTCCCCGATGGGTTGTTTCACTCTTCAGCAAATAGCATCAGGTTCACGGTTTTCTGTAAGCAGAAACACTATTGGACGATGGGTGAAGGAACATAAACTCATTGGGTATAAACAAAATGTGTACACATTTCCCGAATATCTTCGCGATAGCGATGCTCAACTATATTTTGCAAACAAGATGTATCAACCTTCGTATATCAGCATACATAGTGCGCTTGCCCTGGGGTATTGATACCTTTCATTGGAGGCACCAATCTTCGACTCATTAAGCATAGAGACCGTTTTAGCGGAGATCTTGATTTTGACTGTACAGATGACGGATAGTATTCTGGTATAGTTACGGCGTCTAGGGTATCAAGTAATGCCAAAAGAAAAAGAACATGAAGGTTTACATGCTTTCAGCATTAATCTCTATTCCCCTTCTTTCATCGCACACTACACGCATACAGAGGACTGAACATCCTTGACATGAAAACGTCGGGGAGACTACTATCAACTATTATGAAAAACCAGCTCACCGCAAACGAATTACGGCAAAAATTCATTGATTTCTTTATATCCAAGAATCATGTCCAGATCAGTGGAGCTTCCTTGATTCCCGAGAACGACCCAACGGTCCTGTTTACCACCGCCGGTATGCACCCATTGGTACCATATATCATGGGTAGCGAACACCCTGCTGGCACGCGCCTCACTGACTACCAGAAGTGTATCAGAACCGGAGATATTGAGGCGGTAGGGGACCCTCACCATCTCACCTTTTTCGAGATGCTGGGCAACTGGTCCCTTGGAGATTACTTCAAGAAAGAGGCTATTGCATTCAGCTATGAGTTCCTCACTGAGGTGCTTGGTATTGATGCTTCCCTCCTATCAGTAACGGTTTTTGCAGGAGATGATGAGGTTCCTCGTGATGAGGAGGCTGCTTCCGCATGGGAAGCGCACGGCATCCCCCGAGAACGAATCTACTTTCTCACACGAGAGGACAACTGGTGGGGGCCTGCCGGAGAAACTGGTCCCTGTGGTCCAGACAGTGAGATGTTCATAGACACGGGAAGACCTGCCTGTGGCCCTGATTGCCGCCCTGGGTGTTCCTGCGGCAAGTACTTTGAAATCTGGAACGATGTCTTCATGGGCTATAAGAAGGACAGTGACGGCACCTATCGTGAGATGGAGAGAAAGTGTGTTGATACCGGCATGGGAATTGAACGTACCATCGCTATCCTGCAGGGAAAGAAATCGGTCTATGAGACAGAGGTATTTATCCCCATTATTGCCGGTATTGAGAAGCTCTCTGGAAAACACTATGGAAGCGATGAGGAGATAGATACCTCAGTGCGTATCGTGGCAGACCATATTCGCACCAGCGTATTCATCCTTGGAGACCAGAGAGGGGTGGCTCCCTCCAACGTCGGGCAGGGCTATATCCTGCGTCGTCTGATCAGGCGAGCAGTTCGTCATGCCCATAAACTGGGCATCGAGGGTTCTTTCCTTGGGAACCTTGCACTCATCGTGCTTGACCTCTACAAGATGCCATATCCTGAGATTCTGGAGAATAAGGATTTTATTCTGAAAGAGCTGGCTCAGGAAGAGGCAAAGTTCTCTGAAACCTTGGCAAAGGGGGAGCGAGAGTTTGAAAAAATGCTACCAAACCTACTCAAGGGCAAGAACCGGGAGATAAGCGGAAGAACCGCTTTCAAGCTCTACGATACCTATGGGTATCCCATTGAGCTCACCAAGGAATTGGCAGCAGAACATGGCTTCACCGTGGATGAGGCAGGCTTCAATGCTGCATTCGAGAAGCATCAGGAGATCAGCCGAAGTGGAGCAGACAAGCAGTTCAAGGGAGGCCTAGCAGACCACAGTGAAAAGACGACTGCATTACACACTGCAACCCACTTGTTGCATCAAGCTCTGAGAACTGTGCTTGGCGAGCATGTCGGACAAAAAGGGTCGAACATCACCCCCGAGCGACTTCGCTTTGACTTCACACATCCCTCTGCTATGAGCAAGGAAGAGATCCAGCAGGTCGAGGATATGGTCAATGCACAGATTAAGCGCAATCTGCCTGTTACCTGCGAGACCATGACTGTTGAGGAAGCAAAAGCACAAGGTGCCATTGCATTCTTTGATAGCAAGTATGGTGAGCAGGTTAAGGTCTACTCAATTGGTGATTTTTCCAAGGAAGTCTGTGGAGGTCCTCATGTAGAGAATACTGGTGATATGGGTCACTTCAAGATTCTCAAGGAGCAATCCTCCTCGGCGGGAGTAAGAAGGATCAAGGCCGTTCTGGAGTAAACCCTGTCTATCTTCAAGGAAAAGCCCTGCAGGTTGCAGGGCTTCTTACTTTCCAGGTTCGGGTTTGCTACTCGTCATCCTCATCATCAATCATCAACTCATAGTCGAGACCTTTGTTGATGGGCACTGCAAGCTGTCCACACGCCCCGTTTATCCCTCTACCTCTCGAACGACGTTGGGTATAGTTGACCCGGTAGTGGTCGAGTTCACGGCAGAAAGCATCAATCTCTTCCTCAGTTGGTGTCTCATAGGGAAGCTCCTCGGCAGGATTCCATGGAATAAGATTTACCACTACATTCATGCCCGCAACATAGGTAGCAAGTTTCTTGGCACTAAACTCATTGGTATTTACACCATGCAACAAGCAGTATTCGATTGTGAATCGTTTTCCACCAACATGTTGGTATACCATCAAGGCTTTCTTCAGTGCCATGATGTCCCACTTCTCATTTACCGGCATGATCCGTGAACGGAGTCGGTTGTCTGCACTAACCAAGGAGACAGCAAGTTTGACTGGGAGCTTCTGCTCTGCCAATTTCAAAATACCAGGGACCACCCCGCAGGTGGAGATGGTTATTCTTCTAAGGCTGATGTTGAAGCTCTCTTTCTCATGGAAATAGTGAATCGATTGAATCACTGGAGCAATATTTGCCAAGGGCTCTCCCATCCCCATGTACACGATATGGGTAATGGGTTGGTCGCTTACCGCAAGGAGGTGTATGTATTGCTCAATGATCTCCCCTGTACTGAGGTTCCTGAGCAAACCCATGGTGCCGGTTCTACAGAATGTGCATCCCATTGCACAGCCAACTTGGCTGGAGAGACATGCGGTATGTCTTCCTCGTTTATCTATAAGCAGCACACACTCGACAACCTTTCCGTCATGAAGGCGGATGCCCATTTTTGTCGCACCGCTCTCATCGGTCTCACTGGTTTCCACAGTTGAAGAGATAGCACTGTCCATCACTTCCTTGAGACGTAGTCGCTCAGCCTTGGGCAGGTTGGTCATCTCATCGAAAGCGGTAACTCCCTTGACGAGCCACTGATAAATCTGTTTTCCATAGAAGGCCCTGGGCAGTGATAGAATCTCAGCAATAGTTTCTGCATCCAGCCCATACAGTGAGCGTGGTATAGTATTTTTTTGTTCCATTTTCCCAGTATACCTACTTCAGCATGGAAAGGATAGCGATGGCGACACCAGTGATTCCCTCCCCTCCAAGCAAGCCACTGGCAACCAATCCAGTCTTGTCCTGCAACTTTGCTGTTTCGGTGCGTTTCTTGAAGATTGCTTTCAGAACTCCGGAGATAAGAGCTCCAAGGCCCATTACTGAACTGATGTAGATAGGCAGGTATACACCGAGTCCAAGGGTTGCACTGGGTATGTTCGCCAAGTAGAGTACCAAGCCGATGCCAAGGCCGATGAGGAATGCGGGGACATGTCCAAGACCCCCTACCATGGCTGCAACTGCTGCTGCTTGTGGTGCTGGCAATTCCGCAGTTCCAAATCCTCCAAACGAGGCTTTCATGATCAACAGGACAAACACGGAGAGTACTGCACCAATGACTCCTCCGATGCCCTCTCCAAGAATTTGTTGCCTTGGATCGGTCTTCAAGAGATATCCACTTTTTAGATCGTTCATGACATCACCGGTCAAACCACAAGCAACTGCAACCACCGCAGCAATGCTGAAGGAGGCGATGAGGGAAGGGTTCGAGATCAGCTGAATGACAAGCAGGACCAGGATACCGAAGATTTCCATCGGGTTTATACCGGTCTGACCAGTCAGCATTCCTGAGAGGTAGGTAGCTAGATAGATGCCTGCTATCAAGACAAGTGCCTCGATAAGACCGAGTTCTGTCCCTAATGAGAGCATGAGTACTGAGAAAAGCAGTACCAGGGCAACAATCAAAGTAGTTCTGTTGAAGGTTGCCTTGGGTTTGTCTTCAAGTTTTCTTTGGGCAAGCAGTTTTGATCCCACTGCCTTAAAGAAAACACCAAGTCCTGTTCCGATCATCAGCCCGATTCCAAGATTAGAGCGAAATACATCAGCTTCTGCCATTGAGGCAAACAAGCCGCTCTGGATACCCAGCGGGGTCAGGATGTAGTAGCCAAATACAGCCCCGCCGAACCAGAGCAATGCAAACAATGGACCGATGATAGCCCCAATTCCCATTGCCATGGGGCTGACCCAGATGGAGAAGGCAGGGATCAATGCACTACCCTTGAATAGGGTCAGCAAGGCTGGGATTTTTCCAAACCCGTCTCGTAGGACGGTAAAGAGTACCGAGCCTCCCATGGATGCAAAGAGCGTCTTTGCTCCAGCTCCTCCTTTGCTTCCTGCTTGCAAGGTGTTGTAGCTTGCTAGGCCCATTGGATAGGGGAGAGCTTCATCAATGATGAGCTTCTTACGGTACAGGGCAGAGAACAGTGTTCCTAAAATAGCACCTACAACAGCGAGGATTATTAAGCTGACTGTGGAAAAATTAGCATCCGGGTCGATCATCCAGAGCCCGGGGAGGGTGAAAGCCAATCCACCGGCAACCATGGCTCCTGAGCTCATGATGGTATGGGTAACATTGATTTCCTGGAGTGTAGAGCCTTTGGCTCGTTTCAATGCTGCCAAACTGACTACCGTTACAAAGATGGTCGGCCAGGGTAGCGCTCCCATTCTAAGAGCAACATACATGGAACTGGTGGTGATTACCAGCAATCCAACAAGAGCAATAAGGGCACCACGAAGGGTAAGCTGTCTATTCATTTTTTACACTTCCTCTCTAAATGTATGGTAAACAGATTCGGGAAAAAACACCAGTGGTTTTATCTTTTTGCATTTCACCTGCAACCCCCATATGGTTGCCTGTTCAAGAAATTGTGCTTATGGTATAGTTTGAATATCAAAATTTATAGTAGGAGTTCATCCTACAGAAGGAGAGTGCGTATGAAGAAAGTATTACTTGCTGTACTTTTACTGGCTATGGTACTGCTTCCTGCTACTGCAGCAGAGAGAGCTTCGAAGACTGACCTTGCAGTGGGACTGAACCTTGGAACCAACAGTGGTGTTGGTGTGCAGTACCGGATGAATGACTTTGATGTCATCGGTAATGTTGGCTTTGGATTTCTTGGGGGGAATAATCTTTCCGTTGATGCAGCTGCCAACTACAAAGTAACTGAATTCTATATTGAGAATGCTCAGTTTGACGTAACCGTTGGTGGTGGTGCTGCCTTGAGTATTCCCTTTGAAGATGACAAGGAACTTGGTTTGGCCGCTATCGTTCCAGTAGGCATTGTCTATAACTTGGACAGCATGGACTTCCCGCTTGATTTCTATCTGCGTGTTGCCCCTGGCATAAGGATTCTCCCGGAGGTAGAGGCCTACCTTGGTGGATACATTGGAGCTCTCTGGAGATTCTAACTCCAAACAGTCAGTACCAGAGACATGGTGTCACCCTTTTTTGGGTGGCACTTTTTTAGGACTTGCGGAATTCACTGAGCGGGCCTTGGAACCGTGGCTGGATACGCGTCTTTACCAGGATTCCCTCTCCTTGGTAGTCAATAAATTCAACTTGACCATGGCGATGGATGTGTGCAACCAGATCATGGCGGGAATTGGGCAGGAAGTAGGTCGCTGTAGGATAGAGTTCTCCGAGGGTCTTGGCAATCTGGTCAAGCAACGCTTCGATGCCGGTCCCCTCCTTGATAGAGGTTTCGATTACAACCGGATAGAGTGACTTGAGCCTGCTTACAGCAAATGAGTCAGTAACCATGTCCATCTTGTTAGCAAGCACGATGGCTGGTTTTTCGGTGCAGCCCAGTTCCTCAAGAACCTCGACAGTGGTGGTATAACTCGCGAGCATGTTTGGGTGGGATGCGTCACAGACAATGATCAGGAAGTCTGCAAAGCGGGCCTCCTCAAGGGTGCTCTTGAATGCCTGGACAAGATGGTGGGGGAGGTCACTCACAAATCCAACAGTATCGGAGAGTAGGATTTCTTCACCTCCTGGGAGATTCACCTTTCTTGTGGTGGGGTCTAGGGTGGCAAACAGCTTGTTCTCTGCCAAAACCCCTGCATTGGTCAAGGCGTTGAGCAGACTGGACTTCCCGCTGTTGGTGTATCCCACAATGGCACCCGTTGGAATGTTGGTATTCATTCTCTGACTACGTTGGGTATTGCGTTGTTGCACCACCTTTTCCAACTGTGCTTTCAAGCTGACTATTTTCTCCTGGATCTGTCGCCTATCCAGCTCGAGCTGTTTCTCTCCCTCTCCACGGGTTCCTTTCACACCACCATGCTGTCGCCCCAGACTGGTCCATCTTCTGGTAAGTCGGGGGAGCGAATACTCCAGACGGGCAAGTTCAACCTGCAGTACTGCTTCCTTGGTTGCTGCACGGTCTGCAAAAATCTGGAGGATGACTTCGTCACGGTCTATCACACAGATGGAGAGAATGGTCTCCAGATTACGTTGCACACGAGGACTGATTGGGCAGTCGAACACGATCAAGTCGGGTTCTTTCGCTTCAATCAATGCCTTGAGCTGTTCAACCTTCCCGCTACCGATCATGGTCGCACTGTGAACCTTCCTCAGTGGTATATGCTCAGTATGCACAGCAATAGGGCCCATGGTATCAACCAGGGCTTCGAGTTCTTGTGCACGGTTCCCAGTGGTTTGCGGTGTGTCTTCACTCCTGACGAGGATCAGAAGCAGTGCTCTCTGTCGTTCTTCTTGTATGTCAAGGCCGGAAACAAGCTTTTCCGTGTCTTCTGTTTGTGTACTACCCATTGGTGTTGACTATAGGGCTGGTTAACGAGCAAGTCAATATGTGATACACTGCTCTAGCTGGCTCCGCCTGAGCCAATAATGAGGTAAATCATGGGTGTTAATTGCGGCATAGTTGGACTTCCCAACGTAGGAAAATCTACAATATTCTCAGCACTTACGGCAGCTCCCGCCGAAGTAGCAAACTATCCTTTCTGTACCATTGATCCCAATGTGGGCATTGTTTCCGTCCCTGACAAACGGCTGGACAAGATTGTGGCGTTGATCCCACCTGAGCGGGTCATTCCCGCTACCTTCGAATTTGTCGATATTGCGGGATTGGTCGCTGGTGCGAGCAAGGGTGAAGGACTGGGGAACCGGTTCCTAGCATCAATCAGGGAAGTAGGGGTAATCGCCCACGTTGTTCGGTGTTTCGAAAACAGTGATATTGTCCACGTCAACAACAAGATAGATCCTCTAGGGGATATTGAGACTATCAACATTGAGTTGGCTCTGGCCGACCTCGATACTGTAACAAACCGATGGGCAAAACAATCTAAGCTGAATCGATTGAGCAAAGAAGCACAGAAAGAGATGGAAAAATCCCTTCCTGTACTCTCACGCCTCAAGGATTGCCTTGAACAGGGAAAGAGCGCCCGTAGCCTACAGCTTGATGAAGATGAACTTGCATTGGTCTCAGACCTCCACTTGATTACGCTCAAACCGGTCATCTATGTCTGCAACGTTGATGAGGAAGGCATAGTAGAAGAAAATGCATTTGTGAAGCAGGTGAGACAGGTTGCTGAGGAAGAAGGGTCAGAAGTAGTCGTTATTTGCGGAAAGATTGAGTCTGAGATTGCCGTTTTGGAAACAGAAGAGGAGAAGCAAGAGTTTCTCGAGGCTGTTGGGCTCCAGGAGTCTGGTCTGAACCAGCTGATCAGGAGTGCGTATCATATCCTTGGCTTGCGTACCTTCTTTACTGCAGGATCTGATGAAGATAGGGCATGGACCTTCCGTGCCGGATTCAAGGCACCACAGGCAGCTGGAGTAATCCACTCAGATTTTGAACGGGGATTCATCAAGGCTGAGGTATACAACTGTGAAGACCTCTTCACCTATGGGAGTGAACAAAAGGTCAAGGTAGCAGGAAAGTTGAGGATGGAAGGCAAAGAGTACCTGGTGCAGGATGGGGACATCATGCACTTCAAGTTCAACGTTTAAGCACTACCAACGTACTGTGAACGTAATGGGTTCAGCAAGCAAGAGGAAGTCAATGAGTGGAAAGCTGAATTCATAGACGCGCTGTGCTACTTTCTTTCCATTGCTGAACGATGTGATTTCCTTTGGGGTATTCACCCTCAGGGTAATCACAGAGCGTTCAATAGCTGGAGGGCCTTCTTCTCCAAGCATGAAACTGATCATCTCAAGATAGTCTGCCTCACTGAGTCCCTGGTTGTACACGGGACCGAATGCTTCAAAGTTTTCGTCAGCCAGGAATGGAATGACCGGAACCAGCTGGTCGTAGTTGTCCATGGAGAGGAAGAATGTCATGGAGTGTTCGCCTATATCCAAAAGGCTCTGATTCTCGCCTGCTCCCAAATCAGTAATCAAGCGTTGTAAGTTGCTGAACTCAAAAACACCCTCATAGGAGTGCTCATCAAGTTTTTTCAATCCAACATTTCTAGTTGTAGGACTATACTGCAAAGCTTTTTCAAAATCCCCAATTGCCTTGTCCATGAGGGGGATGTCCTCATTTTCGGGATCGAATTCACTGAAATCCTCCAGGACTGCAATAAAAAAGTCCTCAACAGTAAAATCAAAATCAGAGTAATGGTATCCTGTTTGCTTGAAGGATATATTTTCAGTTATGGTGCAACCGCTCACAAGTACCAGAGAGGCAAGTACTGCAATCAATAGTCTGGTTATTTGTTTTCTTCTCTTCACCGGTTATTCATTCCTTTTGGTTTACTGTACGGGATTTCTGTACGCTTCTCAAGCGTAAGTTCTATTCGAGGGGTACAAAAAGCAAGCTTCCGTCCGCATCTCTTGTGATTCCCAGAACCTCTTGTGTCTTTTTTGGGTAGCGCTTCAAGAAGGCATCGCCCGAGAGATGTTCAAAATCGGAGAGTGCATCCAATGAGTAGGAGAGTTGGAGTACCGGGCTCTCTTCGTATTCATGGAAAAATGCAATTCCCTGATGTAGCTCAATAAAGGAGAGCATGGCGGCCTCATACTGTGTAAGACCTAATTTTGTCATGAGGCTACGCACGAATGTTTCCTGAAGTAAATAGATGTCCAGATCCTCTGCTTTGCCCCCACTTCTCTTCAGATATGCCTCCAGGAACGAAGAAAAAGAGAGGAGGATTGCCGATGGTCTCAAGGAGACCACGTCGCTGAGTTTCTGCAGCCACATGCCTGCCTGTCCCTTGGTAAAGAATAGGTCGAGGGCTTCCTTCAGCACCTGAGCCTGTTGTAACGCTTTCTTGGGAAAACTGGGAGACTCGATAATGGTATAGGGAGCTTCTCTTAGGTGGGTAATGGAAAAATCATTTGCTTGTTCTGCTACCAGAGTCCCTGGAAGCAAAGAGAGGGGAAATACATCGAGGTTGCTTGGCTTCAATGAGACAGCATAGTCAACACTCTTCATGAAGGCTGAAAGGGTGTCGTTGGGGAGCCCAATGATGAGATCCAAACCAAAAGGGATTCCTCGGGCATTGAGGAGGGAGATCTTCTTTGCGAAGAGCTTGCTGTCAAACCTTCGGTTGGCGGTTTTCAGCACTGCTTGGTCGCTACTCTGCAGGCCGATCTGCAAGGCACAGTTGATCTGTGCAAACGCATCTGCCAGTTCGCTGTCCAATAGTTCTGCCCTGATTTCAAACACGAAATGGATATCGCTCTGACGTTCAGCAAGCATGCCAAGAATTGTGAGCGTTCGCTGCTTGTCCATGTTGAAGGTGGGGTCGAGGATATACACCTCTCCAACCTGTTTGGTGATGAGCAATTCCAGTTCGGCTTCAAGCTGTGCAAGGGGGAAATGCCGGACAGAACGCTGGCCTCGGGATTCAAAACAGAAGGAGCAATGAAACGGGCAACCTCGGGTCATTTCCCACAGCACGCTTGCGCCCTGTTTCAGAAAATGATCTGCATGATGGTTCAAAAGGGGAGAAGGAAGCCCGGAAAGCTCTGGAGAAGGAGCCCAAGAGAGTTCATCCAGGGTTGTTACGATTCCCTTCCCCTGGGGTTTCTTCCCCGCGCGGATGGCTGAGATTGCCTGTACTACCACTTCTTCTCCTTCCCCGAGTATGAGGAAGTCCAGGATGGAAAGGTCGAAGCTCAACGGATTAGCGCTAGCTTCAGGGCCGCCTGCAAAAATGACCAAATCATCAATCTTTGCTCGTAGTGCCAGCGTGAAGCGGTCCATCCAGGCTCTGTTCCAGAGATAGACGGAGAGACCAACCACCTGTGGCTTCATGTTTGCTAATTTGGTTGCAGCATGGAACGGGTCATCAGCCAACGTAAAAGGTAGGTGTTCCGCGTTTATTTTTGCTGCGGCGAGTGCACTCTGGATGCAGATTGCACCCAGTGGATAGCTGAGGTTGCCTTCTTCAAGACAACAGGAAACCAAAGAGATATTCATGTGATGATAGTAGCGATTGCCATCTCCTCTTGCAAGCTGGTGTGGTAGATGTATAGTATTAGGTATGAGACGGTTGTGCCCGGTATTCCTAGGAGCCAACGGAACAAATACAGGAGACGAGAGCAGTGCTGGCCTCGAATAATCGTCCCCTTACACGTTATACTGAAAATACGAGGTTCTCGTGGTTGTAAGAAAGCAGGAGCCCGGGAAATTGCAGTAGGAGAAACCCCTCATACGATTGTCTGTTGATTGAAATTTTCAACACCAAGAAGTTGGAGTGTTACACGTGTTGACTATACAAATCACCATAGTATGGTTGAGGTGGAGACCAAAATGGGGATAATGCGATTTTCTGCCATTTCGACGTACCGGCTTCTCCTTTCAAGCAGAGGGAAGCAACAGCTCCATTTTGAGACAGAAGACTCAGGAATTGCTTCTTGGGAGTTGTTTGAAAACCCCGATCCAGGGGATGCTGGAGTCTTCAGATACACCATTCTTGAATAGGAAGTTTTTTCATTAAGCGTTGACAAAAGCTGAAGCCGGCAGTATATGTGTTAACTTAAGACCATCGGTCTTTAGGAGTATATTGCATGGATAATGCCAACACACTGATAATTGTCGAGTCGCCAACCAAGGCCAGAACCATCTCGAAATTCCTTCCCTCGAACTGCAAAGTTGTTGCCAGCAAAGGGCATATTCGCGATCTTCCCGAGGATAGGATGGCAATTGATGTCGAGAAAGGCTTCGCCTGTGAGTATCAGATAGTGGCAGGTAAACAGTCTTTGATCAAGGAGCTCAAGAGTTCCCTGAAGACCGTCGACCGTCTTTTGTTGGCAACTGATGAGGACCGCGAGGGAGAAAGTATTTCCTGGCATTTGCTTGAAGTACTCAAGCCAAAGGTACCCCATCAGAGGATGGTATTCCATGAGATAACAAAGAAGGCAATAACCGATGCGCTTGACCATGGGCGGGATTTGGATGAAAACCTAGTTCAGGCGCAGGAAAGTAGACGTGTTGTCGATCGTCTCTACGGCTATACCCTCAGCCCTACACTCTGGAAAAAACTTTCCAACAAACGACTTTCAGCTGGAAGGGTGCAGTCTGTTGGGTTGCGTCTGACCGTTGACCGTGAACGCTTGAGGATTGCCTTTTCCCAGAGCACGTACTTTGATGCAAAGGCACAACTCCTTAGTGTTTCCAAACAGGCTTTCGAGGCAAAAATAACTGCGTATGCTGGTCAGCCAATTGCAACTGGAAAGGACTTCGATTCTACTACCGGTGTATACAAGGGAAAGGAAAACACCTTGCTGCTCGATGAAGAGCGGGCGAAGGCTATTGTGAAGGAACTTTCCTCTGAAACCTTTGTTGTAGAAGATATCCAGAAAAAGCCGTTTGTAACCCGCCCCTCGATTCCTTTTACTACCAGTACCTTGCAGCAGGATGCAATCAAGAAGCTGCACATCAGTGCATCTGAAACGATGCGTATTGCTCAGCGGCTCTATGAGAATGGGTACATCACGTACATGCGTACCGATAGTCCTTCTTTGAGCCAAGAAGGGACGAATGCCGCACGTGATTTGGTAAATCAGCTTTATGGAAAAGAGTACCTCTCCCCCTCTCCGAGATATTTCGCTGCAAAGAGTGTTGGAGCCCAGGAAGCCCATGAGGCGATCAGGCCGGCAGGGGAACGGTTTGCTGTTCCCAGTGAGACCTCTCTCAGTGGGAAGGATCTTGCTCTATATGAGTTGATCTGGAAGCGAACCCTAGCAAGCCAGATGGCCGATGCAAAGAAGGCAACCACGACCGTGACCATTAAGGCTGGGAATGGAACCTTCGTAGCATCAGGAACACAGATTGTATTTCCCGGTTTTATACGTGCCTATGTTGAAGGGTCTGATGACCCCGATGCAGCATTGGATGATAAGGAGACCCTCTTGCCAGCAATGAAGGCTGGAGAGGAGTGTGCCTTGCTGCAGCTTGAGGAGGTAGCACACCAAACCAAGAGTCCTGCCCGTTACACTGAAGCATCCCTGGTGCAGGAGTTGGAGAAGCGGGGCATCGGTAGGCCATCGACCTATGCTTCCATTATCAAGACACTACTGGACAGAAAGTATGTAATCAAGGATGGTCCAGCCTTGGTTCCGACATTCATGGGATTTGCGGTCTGCCAGTTCCTGGAAAGCAATTTCCCGCAGTTCATCGACTACGACTTTACCTCGAAGATGGAAGACAACCTCGACAAGATTGCAGCCGGGAAACTGGACAAGAAGGTCTTTCTTAATGCGTTTTACCTTGGAGAAGAGGGACTGGAGAACCAGAACAAGCTTCAGCTTGCTCTGGATAACAAGGTAGTCACAAAGACTTTGCGTCTCCCCCAGATTAGTGAGGAGAACCCAGTGATGATTGGTCCATACGGTCCGTATGTGGTGGATGGTGAAGGGCAGTTTATTTCGCTTCCCAACACGTGGTTGCCAGGCACTACCACCGATGAGGATGTGAAGACTCTTATCGCTGAGGGTAAAAAGGTGCATGTGCCGGTTGAAATCGGCAAAGGTCCGGTTCATGGTGAGCCGGTGAAAGTGATGAATGGAAGGTTTGGACCCTACTGGCAGGAGGGGGACGGAAAGAGTGCAGTACGCGCTTCCATCCCTAAATGGGTCCAAGATGCGGGTAAGAGCGAAGATCTGGAGATTGCAAGCAGATATCTTGCACTTCCCCGTGTACTGGGTAAAGATGAGCAGGGAAATGAAGTGCTTGCTCAAAAAGGAAAGTATGGTCCTTACATCTCCTGCAATAAGAAGACAAGAAAACTCAATCGGTTGGATAAAGACCAACAGCTCTTTTCCATAACCCTTGAAGAGGCCCTTGAATTGCTCAGCAAGGAGCCTGAGAAGGGTAGTGGGGGAAAAGCAGGAAGAGGGAGTGCCAAGGCTTCCGTAATCAAGGAACTTGGCCAATTCGAAAAAGAGACAGTGGCGCTTGCCACTGGACGCTACGGCTTCTACCTTCGTGTCGGCAATCAGAATATTGCCCTACCCAATGAGTACAAGAAGGATGAAGAGAAAGCCGGTGCTTTGACGATAGATGAGGCAGTAGCGATCATCCGCGCAAAACGTGCGAAGGAATAATGACAGGTAACAATGGCAAATTTTTTACGGAGGACTCCTCCTAAAAAGCAAAATGTGGAAACCATCACCAGTGAAAATACAGTGGATATACTCTCCTCTGAATTCAAACTAAACAAGGAGAAGGTGTCGAGTATTCTCAGGAGTGTTGGTATCAATCTGGAGGCACAGAACCCTGCCGGGGAGCTTGAGCTGTACAGGGAAGTGATTGCTAGCAAAATTGGCGACAGGAGTCGATTCCTAAATCCTGATGAGGCTTATATAGCGGAACTCGATGAGCAGTTACGCTCATTTGATGAAATTTATATTGACACTGCTCCCATCATTCAAAAAGACTGGTTCTTGCATTTTGTCACGAATGCGGAAAGCATTCTTAAGCGGCGCAAGAAAAAACTCATCATCCTCGAAAAAACCCTTGAGGAATTACATGGGCTAAAAGACAATCAAGAGAAGGACAAGGAGGTGCGAATTCGTTCCACAATCCGTCCTGATTTGATTCGCTTTCTGGCAAAGCGTGGATTGGTCCGTATCGGAGACACCGGCAGCCAAGGGATTGCCGATGATCACCTTGTGCAATTGTTCACACAAATCGGCAGTAAACGTAATCTTCTCCTGATCACCCAGGACCGTGGTCTGAGTGAACGGATTGTCCGTCTCTCGGCGGAATTGGAGAAGAAAGAAGCAGAACAAGAGGAGCTTCCTTGGTTTCGCCGCCTTTTTTCACGAAAAAGCGAGGAAACAGACACCACCCATCGCATGGTGGTGTGTAAACTTGTTGAGGAAGGTAAACTAAAACGTTGCTATATCTGCCCTGAATGTAATGAAAGTTACTACGATGACCTGCATGACTGTGAAGGGATGGTCCTCTGTGGCCGTTGTTACCTGAATCTGAAGGAACAGGAAGCAAAACAGGAAGCAGTGAACAAGAAGCAGCGAGAGGCTGAATTACAGGCTGAAGAGGAACGGCAGAAGCGAATGGAAGCAGAAGAGGCGCGCCTGGAATATGAGCGTTCCCGGGACACCGTGGAAAATCGTCTGCGCACAAAACGTGGCAAGGTTTTCCGTATTTCCCTATTTGTATTGCTGGCCCTTTTGCTAATCCTATTGATTCTCTTACTGGTTCTGTAAAGATGACAAAAGGCTGTTGGGAATTCCAACAGCCTTTCTTGCCCCCGGCGCGATTCGAACGCACGACCCCTTCCTTAGGAGGGAAGTGCTCTATCCAGCTGAGCTACGAGGGCAGCACACAGCCGATACTACCCCAAATGCAGGGGTGGATGCAAGGGGCGGGTGAAAGTTATTGTTGCTGCAACAGGTCCCTGATCTCAGTAAGCAATATGATATCTTTCGGAGTAGGTGCAGGAGGCGCTTCTTCTGCTTCTGCTCGCTTCTTTGCCTCAATCCTTTCACGGATTCTGTTAATTGTCCTAACCATCATGAATACTACGAATGCAATGATGAGGAAATCGATGATCTTCTGGATGAAGTTTCCGTACATGATGGCAACCTCACTGGTTTGCTCCGTAGCCTCAGCAATCACTATTTTGAGGTCAACGAAACTCACCCCACCCAGGAACAGCCCGATCAAGGGCATAAGAATTTCTTTCACAAGTGAATTGACAATTTCTTTGAATGCGGTGCCAACAATGATACCGACAGCCATATCAATTACATTTCCCCTTGAAATGAATTTCTTGAACTCAGCATTCATCCCCTGTTTTCCTGCCATACATACCTCCTACGGCATACTTTCCTAAAGTATAGAATAAAACAGGGGAATTCCCTACAAGTTTCGTTTCAGTAATTTATGGAAAATTTACAAATTGTTGTGGTTGAATGTTGCATAAATATACTAGTTAATGTATAAACTTAACCAATGTTTAGAAACGAAAAGGTTTCAGATTATTCGATCAGTATATGGAGGTACTAATATGAAAAAAAGCATGTTTGTCTGTTTTATCCTGGTGGCTCTGCTGGCTTCCCCCTTGTTTGCACAGGGCGGTGGAGAATCAGCCAGTCCTAAAATTGGTTTCATGGGTCCCATGACCGGGGACTATGCCAACTATGGTGTGCGGAGCAACAACTCTGTAATTATGGCTGTTGAACAGTTCAACGCTAAGGGTGGTTTTGGTGGAAAAGTTCCAGTAGTTCTCGTTTCCGAGGACTCTGAGGGTAATGTTGAGAAAGGTCTTTCTGCTATCGAGAAGCTCAGCTCTGCTGACCAGATTGTTGGCATGATCGGTCCTGTTCTCACCGGTACTAGCTTTGCAGTTGGCGAACGTGTCCAGAGTGAAGGCATTGTCATGATCAGTCCCTCTGCTACTCATGCTGACATAACCAGTATTGGAGATTATGTCTTCCGTACTGTAGTGTCCGATGGTCTGCAGGGCGAGGTTGCCGGTAACTATTTCTACAGTGAACTCGGTTATCGCAACATTGGTGTTCTCTATGCCAAGAATGACTACAGCCAGGGCTTGTACGAAGGTATGACCGCTGCATTCGAAGCAGCTGGTGGAAAGGTAACCATTGCCGAATCCTTCCAGGTTGGTGATAAGGATTTCAAGACCCAGCTCACCAAGATCCGCTCAGCCAATCCAGAAGCAATTTACATCCCCAACTATACCGCTGAAATGGCTCAGATTCTCGAGCAGGCAACTCAGCTTGGTATGGGCATCCCGTTCCTCTCCTGTGATGGTTTCTCCAACCCAGAGATCTACGACCTTGCTGGTGATTTCACTGATGGTGTCATCTATGTTGGACCTGCAAAGGTTAAGGAAAGCCCTGCCTACAGCGATTTTGTTGCACAGTATGAAGCCAAGTTTGGGGTAGGGCCTGACAGCTTTGCTACCAATGCTTATGATGGAGCAAACATTCTTCTTCAGGCAATGGACAAGGTGTATAGGGAGACCGGCAAGTTTAACCGTGCTGCAATCCGTGATGCAGTTGCAGCCACCAAGGATTATCCCGGTGTTGCAGGTACCATTAACTTTGCCGAGAATGGTGACTTGATTGCATACCAGGGACTCTACAAGGTCAATGGCACTACGCCTGAATACCTCGGTTCCTATACCGTTGTTGACGGAGTTCTTACCAAGGTAGACTAAGGTCTCTGTTACTTCCCGGTCTACTCGGGAGATGGGAGGAAGACCGGTGTTGTTTACACCGGTCTTTTTATGGTATCGTAGCAACTAGTTTTTCATATGAAGGAGAGCGCATCGTGGGAATTGCCGAATTCTTTCAACATTTGATGAATGGCCTAACCTTGGGTGGCATCTATGCCCTGATAGCCCTTGGGTACACCATGGTGTACGGCATTCTGAAATTTATCAACTTCGCCCATGGTGATATATTAATGGCTGGGGCATATGTAGGTCTGTTTGTGTTTGATGGGCTGAGGGGGGATGCCCCGCTTGGTACATGGACCCTTATTGCATTCTTCCTAGCCATGCTTATCAGTATGGGGTTCAGTGCCGTACTAGGTATGACCATAGAGCGCGTCGCATATAAACCGCTTCGAGGAGCTAACAGGCTTGCCCCGTTGCTGAGCGCAATTGGCGTCTCGTTCATTCTCTCCAATAGTGCTGCGTGGGCCTTTGGTACACACTCCAGAAAATTCAACTATCCTTTTGACAATACACCGGTGCACATAGGGGAGGTGGTTATCACGCCACACCAAATTCTCATCTTGAGTGTCTCATTGATAATGATGATCATCCTCAAGCTTTTCGTTGATAAGACCAGGATGGGAAAGGCAATGCGTGCAACCAGCTTGGATCAAGGAACAGCTATGTTGATGGGAATCAACGTCAACCGGGTCATCAGTATGACCTTCGCCATTGGTAGTGCGTTGGCAGCCGTTGGTGGTATTTTGATAGCCTTGGATTTCAAGGTTTACGCTACGATGGGTACCATGACAGGGCTTAAGGCTTTTGTTGCTGCTGTCGTTGGAGGAATAGGGAATATCAGTGGAGCCATGTTTGGAGGAATCCTTCTCGGATTGCTGGAGACCTTTGGAGTTGCCATTTTCGGTATTCCTACCGGACTCAAGGACACTATTGCCTTTGGAGTACTGATTCTCATTCTCTTGATCAAGCCGGAAGGCCTGTTCGGCAAGGTCGAAAAGGAGAAAGTGTAATATGCTTAACTTTTTTCTGCTGATACTTATCTATTCAGGAATTTATGCGCTGATGGCTATGGGACAGAATATCATCACAGGATACGGTGGGATGCTCAGCCTCACTCAGGCAGGTTTTTTTGCTATTGGTTCCTATGTAACGGCAATCCTCACCACACAGGCAGGATGGTCCTTCTGGGCAACACTTCCGGTTGCTTTTTTGGTAAGTGCCCTGTTCGGTCTGCTCATCGGTTTGCCGACCCTACGCCTCAAGGGTGACTACCTGGCCATCGCAACACTGGGCTTTGGTGAAATTGTACGAAACGTCTTGAACAACTGGGACTCACTGACCAATGGCCCGATGGGTATCCAGAGAATCCCCATGCCTGTCATTTTGGGATTCACCATCAACCCGTACAAGAAATATGCTTTCCTCGTAATGGTGATAGTGTTCGTAATTATTGCCTACATTCTTTTCCAACGACTGGCTCGTTCAAGAATGGGTCGGGCTCTAGCTGCAGTAAGGGAAGATGAAATTGCCGCCCAATCCATGGGTATCAATATCACAAAGTATAAGGTCTATGCGTTTATCCTTGGCGCTTCAGTAGCTGGAATCGCAGGCTCCTTGCAAGCCACCTTTACCTTATCAGTCACACCAGGAACCTATACATTCATGGTCTCAGTCATGGTGCTCTGTATGGTAGTCCTCGGTGGAATGGGTAACTTCAAAGCTTCAATCCTGGGTGCGTTCATCATTCAGTTCATCAGTTATTTTCCTCAGCTTACGGGTTTGTCCAGTGTCATTCCTCCTCAGTTCAAGCAGATCCTTTTCGGTTTGATCTTGGTTGTCATGATGATCTGGAGACCACAGGGAATCCTTGGAAGAGAGGCAACACGTTACCGCAAACGAGCAGTAACCCCCACGGGAGGTGAACAATGATTTTGTTGGAGACAGAGGCCCTCACCAGAGCCTACGGAGGTGTTGTTGCAGTCAACAAGGTTGACTTCGAGGTGGAAAGTGGTTTGATCACTGGACTCATCGGCCCCAATGGGGCTGGTAAAACCACCTTGTTCAATACTATGACAGGTCTTGATACCCCCTCATCTGGAAAGGTTTGGTTCAACAATAAAGAGATTACCGGGTATCCAGCTCATAAGATCTGTAGAATGGGTATTGCCCGTACCTTCCAGAACATCCGGCTCTTCAAGGAACTCACAGTCGTTGAAAATGTCATGATCGGCAGGCATTTCAAGACAGGGAAAAGTGAAACCAAGGGACGCTTCCTCAACGCCGTGAAGAGCTATGTGAAGCTTAAGGAAGAGGAAGAGGAAATCTATGAGAAAGCATTGGACTGGCTCGATTTCTTTGATATGGATGCTTCCAAGAATGAGCTTGCAAAAAATCTTCCTTATGGCAAACAGCGTGAGCTTGAAATAGCTCGGGCGCTTGCTACTGATCCAAAGTTGCTTTTCTTGGATGAACCTGCAGCTGGTATGAACCCCCAGGAGACTGATCATCTGATGGCTACCATCAGAAAGATCAGGGATTTGGGGGTTACGGTTGTTTTGATCGAGCATGATATGAAACTGGTGATGAATATTTGTGATACCATCACTGTCCTTAACTATGGGCAGAAACTTGCCCAGGGGACTCCCCATGAGATTAAGAAAAACCCGAGTGTCATCGAGGCGTATCTCGGTAAGGATGAAGCATGAAAGAATTGCTCACGATAGATGACATATCTGTTTCCTATGGGAACATCAAGGCACTGAAACAAGTCAGTATGCATGTCAATGAAGGAGATGTTGTCTGTCTCATTGGAGCGAATGGAAGCGGAAAGAGTACACTTCTCAAATCCATCATGGGACAAGAACCCTTGGATTCCGGCTCCATCACCTTTGATGGAGAGGAAATTTGCAGGGCAAAGAATGCTGGAGCCAAACAAGGCAAGCGTTCAAAGATACTCACAACTGACTTGATTGCAGCAAAGGGAATCAGCTTGGTTCCTGAAGGCCGACGTGTATTTGCCGATATGACTGTGGAAGAAAACCTCGATATGGGAGCCTTTCTTGTACGCGATGATGCCCTGATTGCAGAGCGAAAGGAATCCATGTATGACTTCTTCCCAATCCTCGGGGCGAGAAGAAGACAGAAAACTCGTTCCCTCAGTGGAGGCGAACAGCAGATGATGGCTATCGCCAGGGCATTGATGAGTGGCCCCCGCCTGATTCTGCTTGATGAACCAGGACTCGGTCTTGCCCCCTTGGTGATTGCAGACATCTTCGAGAAGATTGCCTTGATCAACCAACAGGACAAGGTAACGGTTTTTCTCGTAGAACAGAACGCCCGTATGGCACTGAGGGCTTCCTCTGAAGGGTATGTCATGGAGAATGGTAGGATTGTATTGAGTGATGCATCCTCCACACTTTTGGAAAATGAACGGGTAAGGGAAGCCTATCTGGGCGAATAATTACTGGAAATTCACGATAGCATGAATTATAGTGTGCTTAGATGGTAGGAGATCCAAATGATTATCGAACGAAGAATGACGCGTAATCCTGTTACAGCTACTCCCGATATGTCCATCGCGGAGGCATCTGCCTTGATGAAACAGGAGAAGGTCCACCGGCTTCCTGTGCTCGATAAGGAGAAACGGCTGGTTGGTATCATAACTGAAAAGGATATCTTGTATGCCACGCCTTCTCCGGCGACAAGCCTTTCAATCCATGAGATGGCGTACCTGTTGAGCAAGCTTACGGTAAAGAAGCTCATGAGCAAGAACGTGGTTTCCATCACCAAGGACACAACAGTTGAGGAAGCTGCCCGCATGATGGTTGATCAGGACCTGAGCAGTCTTCCAGTGCTTGAAGGACAGCAGTTGATCGGTATTGTGACAAAGAGTGATATGTTCAAGATTTTGCTTGAGCTCTTTGGTGCACGTCATTTCGGAATTCGCCTAACCTTTGTGGTTGAAGATAAGCCGGGAACCATTGCCAAGATCAGTCAGGTTTTGAGTGAGGCTGGAATTGACATTATCACCTTTGGTACGTTTATGGGAACTGATCCCACCAATGCCATCTGTACCATCAAGGTTCAAGGAGCATCTATCAGCAAGGTAGTGGAGCTCATGAAGCCCTATGTATCTCAGTTGCTGGATGTTCGGGAGGTCTGAGTGCCGAAGAAGAAGAAAAAGAAGGCTTCGAATACAAGCGAGACGGCTGGAAACAGCCGTCTTGTAGTTGATTCAGATGCCTACAAGCCGTTTGAACACATACATGAAGCAAAAAAGCAACCTGTGAAGCAGAAACAGCCTGTCAGTCAACGGAAAGAGCCATTGGTGCTTGGGTATGATCCAAAGGCAAATTTTGGCGATATCCTTGCCACATGGGAGCAGACAGGGGAACTAGGTGGAGTAACCAAGCGGATGAAGAGCCACAGCAAGGTAGCAGTGGAGAAATCCTTTGGTGAGATTCTTCAAGAATGGGAAGGGGAAAAGCAAACTGCCAAAAGCAAGAAAGCTGATCAGGTTTCTATCAAGAAGAGTAAGACCTATGTGCCCAAGAAGGATTTTGCCTCACTCCTGGATGAGTTCGAGGGGAGTGAACGCCCCAAGAAGAAACGAGGGAAGCCTGTCTCCGATCAGCGAAAGAGAGAACAAGAGGACCTTCCCGTACAACCTTCACAGGAGATGCAGGAAGCACTTGATGAGAAAGTTGAGCTTGACCAGGAACGTGATAGCTCGGTGAGCTGGTCCTTTGCTGATACCTACAAACAATGGTCAACAGTGCGTGATGAAGAAGCAGCCATCAAGCAGGCGCAGAAGGAAAAGCAGGAGGGGAAGAGCGATCCCTACACCATATCAGCGCTTCGTGCAATGGAGCCCCAGTCAACATTGGACCTGCATGGCATGAAGGTGGCGGAAGCAGAGCAGGCAACCGCAGAATTCCTGCGTTCAGCAAAGGAACAACGACTTCTGAAGGTTGCAATCATCACTGGAAAAGGTTTGCACAATGACAAGGGGTATTCCCTTTTGAAGGAAGCTGCACTCTCCCAGATACGTATCAGCAAGGTAGTACGTGAAGCGTACACCCCAAAAGCCCAGTATGGTGGTAGTGGAGCTATTTGGATCATCATGAAACGATGATCCCGTCAATAAGAACGCACAAGAAAGCCGGGTTCTCAAGGGAATCCGGCTTTTCCCACATTGGTGGTGTTAGCGCTCGCGGTAAATGATACGACCTTTGGTCAGATCATAGGGAGAAAGTGCAACACGCACGGTATCACCAGGAACAATCCTGATGTAGTGTTTGCGCATCTTGCCCGAAAGATGGGCAAGAATGACATGTTCATTCTGTAGTTCCACACGGAACATGGTGTTGGGAAGTGCTTCGCGTACGATGCCTTCTACTTCAATTGCTTCTTCTTTGGCCACAAAACCTCCAAATATTTGCTTAAAAGCAAGAAAATTATATGCACTAGGTCAAAATGTGTCAACAGTGTCCTATGCAATAAAAATATCCCAATATCCTTTCAGGAAGATGCCTAAAATGATTGCTGGCAATACGTACTTGAAGTACGGACGAAGCACCTTGGGAAAACCTAATCCGTTGGATCCACTATCTGCTTCTGTGATAAACTTGTCCCATCCCCAACCATATTTCCAAGTACAGTAAATGGTGAAGAAAAGCGATCCCAGAGGGAGGAGGGTAGAACTTACCACAAAATCCTCAAGGTCAAGGACTCCCGTCCCCGGTCCAAGAGGCTGGAATCCTGCAAGTACGTTGAATCCAAGGATACAGGGAAGGCTGAGCAGGACAATGGCGATTCCATTGAACAGGGTTGCCTTCTTACGATCAACGCCCTTGGTGTCGATCCAGAAGCTGATGATGTTCTCAAAAACTGCAATAAGCGTGCTTAATGCTGCAAAGCTCATGAAGAGGAAGAACAGGGAACCCCAAATACGGCCCCCCGACATTTGATTAAAAATGTTGGGAAGTGTGATGAAGATCAGCGAAGGACCGGCATCGGGCTGAACACCGAAGGCAAATGCAGCAGGGAAAATAATCAGGCCACTACAAAGGGCTACAAATGTATCAAGGCCGATGATGCGGACCGCTTCACCCGTGAGGCGGTGTTCCTTGCCGATATAGGAACCAAAGATGGAGATAGAGCCGATGCCGAGGCTCAAGGTGAAGAATGCTTGGCCCATTGCTGCATATATTGTTTCAGAGAGACCGCTTTCGACCATCTTTCCAAAGTCAGGAACCAAGTAAAACTTCAGTCCTTCTCCAGCACCATCGAGTAGCATGCTGTTGAACGCGAGGACCAGCATTAACAGGAGTAGACCGATCATCATTTGCTTGGTAATTTTCTCTACTCCACTTTGTAATCCCTTGGCTACGGGAAGGAGTCCCAAGACTACAGCCAGAATCATCCAGAAGATCATGCTTCCAGGTTTCCCCAGCATGGTAGAAAAGAATCCGCCTACTTGATCGGCGTTCAACCCAACAAAGTCTCCTTTGATGGTGTGAACAAAATAGGAAAGAAGCCATCCGGTAATTGTCGTGTAGAACATCATTAAAACGTAGTTACCGATAATGGCAAGTTTGCCATACAGATGCCAAGGTTTTTTCGTCGGTGTCAAGGTTTCGAACGTAAGTCCAATATTGGTCTGACTTGCTCTTCCGATGGAAAGTTCCATGACCATGACCGGAAGGCCGAGGATAATGAGAAATACCATGTAGACCAGTACAAACGCGGCTCCTCCGTACCTTCCTGCTATGTAAGGGAAACGCCATACGTTCCCCAATCCGATGGCACATCCCGCTGATAGGAGGATGAAGCCCAATCTGCTCGCCAATGCTTCCCGTGTTTTTGTAGCGCCTAAACTCATATACTCTCTCTCTTCTCACTAGTGTAGCAAGTTGTTCATTGTAGAAGACAACCGCCACATTCTGAAGTATGATAAGGAAAAATGCAACCCAAAATTGCCTGGTGCGTTGACAGAGACGCCCTACAGGGGCAAGATACCAAGTAACATAGCACGCAAAGAGGTATAACACATGTCCAGTGGAACAGCATTGCAAGCGTATTTGTCAGAAACCAAAGAGATGAATGGCCCTATGGTTGCCTATACTGCAGCCCTTGAACAGATTGCACAAGTCGATTCGGGTATTGCAGGTCGCATTGTCAATGAGCTGAAAGATCAGCGAACCCACTTGAAGTTGATTGCAAGTGAGAATTTTTCATCAATCGCTTCCCAGCTTGCAATGGGCAACCTGCTCACCGACAAGTATAGTGAAGGGTTTGCCTACCACCGTTTCTATGCTGGTTGTGACAATGTCGATGCCATAGAAGCGGCTGCTTGCGAGTATGCTTGCGAACTCTTTGGAGCTGAGCATGCTTATGTGCAACCTCATAGTGGTGCTGATGCCAACTTGGTTGCGTACTGGGCAATTCTCAATACGCGCATCCAGATTCCCGCCTTGGAGGAGATTGGGATACCCAATCCCAGTAACCTCAGCCGGCAGCAGTGGGACCAGGTTCGAGAGAAGCTGGGAAACCAACGACTCTTGGGTCTTGATTACTACTCGGGAGGACACCTGACACACGGGTATCGCCAGAACATTTCAGCTCAGATGTTTGATGCTTATACGTATACAGTTGAGGAAAAGAGCGGGCTGCTTGACTATGATGCAATTGAGAAAATGGCGCAGGAAGTCAAGCCGTTGATTCTCTTGGCTGGTTATAGTGCATACCCGAGGAAGATTGACTTCAAACGGATGAGTGAAATTGCCCATGGCGTAGGTGCTGTATTCATGGTTGATATGGCCCACTTTGCTGGCTTGGTTGCAGGAAAAGTCTTCACTGGAGCCTATGACCCAATTCCCTGGGCTGATGTTGTAACCACGACAACTCATAAGACACTGCGTGGTCCACGAGGTGGTATGATACTCTGCAAGAAGGAGTTTGCTGAAAGTGTGGACAAGGGGTGCCCATTGGTGCTCGGTGGCCCACTTCCCCATGTGATGGCAGCAAAGGCCATTGCACTCAAGGAAGCTCTTGCCCCATCATTCAAAACCTATGCACAGGACATCGTAAGAAACTCTGATGCATTGGCAAAAGCGTGCCTTGCTGAAGGAATTCCTGTTGCAACAGGGGGAACGGACAACCATTTGATGCTTCTTGATGTCAGGCCCTTTGACCTGAACGGGCGACAAGCTGAGACCGCCCTCAGGGAGTGTGGCGTTACATTGAACCGGAATGCGCTTCCATTTGATCCGAACGGCCCTTGGTACACCAGTGGTCTTCGTATTGGAACCCCTGCTGTAACGACGCTCAAAATGGGCACACAAGAGATGAAAGAAATTGCATCCATAATCGCGCTGGTACTTAACCATACCAAGCCGATGATTCTCACCAAGGGTGCAAATGCTGGCCAGCCAAGCAAGGCAAAGGCGGTAACTGAGAATACAGCAAAGCAAGAAGCCCAGAAACGAGTTCTGGCATTGCTCGAGAAGTTCAAGCTCTATCCTGAGCTGGACCTTCCGTTCCTTGAGAAGCATTTTCCACTCGACAATAGCGAGCGGTGATGGTAGCATTGACGATGGTGGAGGCAAGCAATGAGTAAGATTATGGAAAATCTGCGCTACAGCAAAGATCATGAATGGGTTCGCATTGAAGGCGATAAGGCCTACGTTGGTATAACAGACCATGCACAGCATGAACTAGGTGAGATTGTCTTTGTTGAACTTCCTCCCCTTGGTGAGCAATATCGCAAGGGAGAAGAGATATCTACCGTTGAGAGCGTCAAGGCAGCTTCAGCCATCATTAACCCTGTTGAGGGGGTCGTGCATGAAGCCAATGAGGATCTGGATGGATCTCCTGAATTGATCAACGAGGATTGTTATGCACATCACCTCTATATTCTTACCTCCTTTTCTCAAGCTGATTATGATGAACTGTTGGATGCGAAGGCATACCAAGCATACCTAGAGACTCTATAAAGAGAGCATACCTGTGAGCCGCCAGATCTTGGCGGCCTTTGTTTGCCCATGTGCTGGAGGCATACATGATATATCCCTATATTCCCCATACTGATGAAGATCGAAAGGTTATGCTTGAAGCTATCGGTCTTTCTTCAATGGAGGAGCTTTTTTCCGGTTTGTCAGAGGACATTCTCCTCTCTGATTCAGTTCCAATCAGTCATGGTCGGACTGAAGACGAAGTGCAACGAATGATTGATTCCATTGCACAACGCAATGTTCGAGGTATACCGTTTCTGGGGTGTGGTTGTTATGACCATATTATACCCTCTACGGTTGAGGCGCTTTCCAGTCTTCCTTCCTTCGTTACTGCATATACTCCTTACCAAGCAGAGATGAGCCAAGGGTTGCTCCAAGCAATCTATGAGTTCCAAAGCATGATTTGTGAGATTACTTCAATGGATGTAGCAAATGCCTCGCTGTATGATGGAGCTAATGCTGCAAGTGAAGCTGCTTCCTTGATGGTGGGGGCAAAACGACATGCATCGGTGGTGTTGGTCTCCTCTACACTGCACCCATTTACCCTGCAGGTCCTGCAGACGTGGGCAAAGGGAACTGGAAAGTCCCTGCGCATCGTAAAGGAGAAAGATGGAGTGGTGGACCTTTCGCTGCTTTCCTCCCTTCTGGATTCTACGTGTGCTGGATTGATTGTCCAGAGCCCAAACCGATACGGCTTGTTGGAATCATATGAGGGAGTTGCAGAGATTCTTCATGAGCAAAAAGCACTTTTTGCCATTTCAAATGATCCCCTGTCCCTTGCGATGCAAAAATCTCCAGGGCAATGGAATGCAGATATTGCAATCGGGGATACCCAGTCCTTGGGACTCCCGCTTGCCTTTGGTGGCCCGAGCTGTGGTTTCATGGCGGTGAAGGAAGCACTCCTGAGAAAACTCCCAGGTCGGTTGGTTGGCCTGACTGAAGATGGGAAAGGAAGAAAAGGGTTCACCCTGACGTTCCAAGCGAGAGAGCAACATATAAAGCGAGAGCGTGCAACAAGCAATATCTGTTCCAACCAGGCATTGGCGGCACTGATGACTACCATCCATCTTTCCAGCCTCGGATGGGACGGGATGCTCGAGGCTGCAAACCAAAGCTATGCCAAGGCACATTATCTGGCATACCATCTAGCCCAGCTTCCAGGAATGACCTTGGTTTGGGACAAACCTTTCTGGTGTGAATTCCCCTTGGTTTTTTCCGATTCCAAACGTCTGAGAAAGTTTATGCAAGAGCTCCGTAATGAAGGGATATTTGCTGGTGTAAGACTTTCAACACTGACTCGAAAGGTCAAGGATGAATTAGTTCTCCTTGTCGCTGTGACGGAAAAACGTAGTCGTGAGGAGCTGGAACTCTACCTAGCAGCAGCACGGAGGGTCATGAAATGAGAGAGACACTATTGATTGAACAATCCAAACAGGGAAGAAAAGCCTATTGTTTCCCTCCCTTGGATCTCCCCAAGGGGTTTCAACAGGCACTTCCTCCTCTTCCAGAATCCATCCGTAGAGAACAACCAGCGCGCCTACCTGAAGTCTCTGAATTGGATGTGGTCAGGCATTTTACCCGACTTTCCACGATGGCCCATGGAGTGGACAACGGAATGTATCCCCTCGGTTCCTGCACGATGAAATACAATCCCAAGCTCAGTGAGCATATTGCGAAAATGGATGCATTTACAAAAATACATCCATTGCAGGATGTCTCAACAACACAGGGAAGTCTCTCCATCATGTTCAATCTGCTTGAGGACCTTTCCTCCATCACTGGCATGAAATGGGGTACCCTACAACCCTGTGCTGGAGCCCATGGCGAATACACTGGCTTGAAGATGGTCAAATCCTACTATGAGAAGCGAGGAGAGACCGGCCGAACCAAGATTCTCATCCCTTCCAGCGCTCACGGTACCAATCCAGCCAGTGCAATGGTAAATGGTTTTGCAGTGGTTTCCATTGGTTCCAATGAGAAAGGGCAGGTAGATTTGGAGGACCTTGAGGCTAAACTGGATGATTCTGTTGCTGCCGTGATGATGACCAATCCCAATACCTTGGGGATTTTTGAACAGAATATTCTTCTCATCAGCAAGATGGTACATGCCCATGGAGCCTTGATGTACTATGACGGTGCCAACATGAATGCCATACTGGGCATGGCGACTCCTGGCGAGATGGGCTTTGATGTCGTGCATCTCAATCTGCACAAAACTTTTGCCACCCCACATGGGGGAGGGGGGCCGGGAAGTGGACCTGTGATGGTAAATAATACACTCAGGCCATTCCTTCCGAAACCGGATATCCTTCTGACCGATAGTGGCTATGTCCTTGATTGGGATGGTGAAGACTCCATCGGGAAAGTCAGCATGTTCTGGGGGAATTTCCTGGTACTGCTTAGAGCATACGTCTATATTTTGAGAATGGGTAGTGAAGGACTTCGCTCTGCAAGTGCCCATGCCGTGTTGAATGCAAACTATGTGGCAAAACGGTTATGCGATGTGTGTGAAATTCCCTACGGGGAACAGTGCATGCATGAGTTTGTCATCAGCTTGGAGGAGTATAGACAGAACAATGGTGTAAGAGCTCAGGATATTGCAAAAGCCCTCATTGACAAGGGGTATCATCCTCCCACCATGTATTTCCCCTCACTGGTAAGCGAGGCGCTTATGATTGAACCGACTGAGAGTGAGAGCCTCGAGACATTGGACGCTTTCATCCTCGCATTCCGTTCAATCCTTGCACAAGCAAAGGAAGATCCTGAATATGTGAAGGGGGCTCCGTATACTACACCGGTTGGCCGATTGGATGAGGTGAAGGCAATCAAGGAACCAAATCTTCGTTACTGAGCGATGCTTTTTGCTTTGCAGTCTCTCCAATCCTGAGGTATCCTTAAGGTATGAACAGAATACTAATACAAGACGGATTGCTCGTTGATACGGAATGGACCAGGCATGCTGACATCTTGATCGAGGATTCGAAGATTGTGCATATTGCAGCAAAGATCGATCCAGATACCTTGCCTGAAGGAACAGAGATTGTGCAGGCTGAGGATATGTGTGTGTTGCCAGGTATCATCGATGCCCACACTCATTATCACTTGGTCAGCAGGGGCACAGTGACAGCTGACTCCTTTGAGGAGGGTAGCCGCTGTGCAGCCTTCGGTGGTGTGACGTGTGTTGTTGATTTTGCCGATGATGACAAGAAAGGGAATCTTGCTGCCTGTGCAAAAGCGAGAAGCACAGCTATGGGAAAAGAGATGGCGGTGGACTTCTCATTGCATCAAGGGGTGTATGCCTACCGTGAAGGTTTGGAAGAGGAGCTGATACAGCTGAAGAAGGCGGGGGTGAAGGTCATCAAGATGTTCACCACGTACAAGGATGTCGGCTACCTTGTTGATGATCAGGAAGAGTTGCGCAAGATTTTTGCATTGTGCAAGAAATATGATCTTTTAGTAAGTGTTCACTGCGAGGATGATGCAACCATCCAGAAGGTGAATAGCTCTTATTCTGGTCCTTACACGCCTCCATCCCATGCAGTGCTCCGCCCGAGCGAAGCCGAGGCCCGCGGCATCGATACGGTAGGAAGAATTGCCTTGGAGCTGGATATGCCTCTGTATGTAGTGCACCTCTCCAGCAAGGCTGGTCTTCAGAAGGTGAGAGAGCTTCGGGCAAAAGGTCTTAGGGTAATTCTAGAAACCACTCCTCATTACCTGTTCTTGGACAAGAGTAAGCTAGAAGGGGAGGATGGACCTCTGTATGTAATGACGCCTCCTTTGCGGAGCAAGGAAGATAATGAGGCATTGCAGGAAGCAGTCCTGAATGGGGAAGTCCAGATTATTGCAACCGACCACTGTTCTTTCACTCGTGAGCAGAAGCTTTCCAGCAAGGATGTGAGGACAATCCTTCCAGGGATTCCAGGTTCAGAGGAACTTCTGAGTTTGGTGTACTCCTTCGCTGCAAATAGTGGCAGGATTGGAATTCAGCAGGTAGTGAACCTACTCAGCACCGCACCTGCTAAGGCGTTTGGGCTCTATCCACAGAAAGGTTCCATCCGGGTGGGAAGTGATGCAGACTTGGTCATCTTCGATCCCGATATGGCGTGGACTATCAGCAAAGAGAATATCCATTCAGCAAGCGGGTATACTCCATATGAGGGTATGCAGGTCATTGGCAAGCCTATCATGACCTACCTTCGTGGACGGTTGATCATGGGGGATAATATCTATCTTGGTCGTGCTGGACACGGCGAGTTTGTCCCTCAGGACGATGTAGGAAGAGGAAAAACTATCATGCACTGAGCTTGAGCAAGTGTTTTTCACTTACGGCATCCTCTGCAGGATGCCGTCTTTATACAGTACACTTATTGTCACAATAGGTTATTTTCACTAGACTAACAGCAAGGAGTTTCCATGATTGAAGGAATACTGTTTGACATGGATGGGGTTCTCATTGATTCCGAGCCTGTCATCCTCCACGCTGCCATGGAATATTTGGAGCGTATAGGGATAACGGTCAAACCTGAGGATTTTACTCCATTTATTGGGGCGGGAGACAGAAGATTTCTTTGCGGTGTAGCAGAGAAATATGGCGTTGCATTGGACTTCGAGGAAGCCAAAGAAGCTTTTTTTTCGCTTTATGCCGAATATGCTCTGGATCGTGGGCCACTTGAAGGGGTCCATCGGTTCATTGCCAATGCGCGCAAGGCTGGGTTGAAATTGGCACTTGCCACCAGTGCTGATCGGACAAAGGCCGAGATAAATCTTCGTGCCATAGGACTTAAAGCGTCTGATTTTGATTACATGGTAACCGGTGAGAGCATCAAGCGTAACAAACCGAATCCAGATATCTATCAGTTGGCTTCCCTTTCCATGGGGCTTCCACCCCAGGAATGTCTGGTGATTGAGGATGCCATAAACGGTATACGTGCTGGAAAGCAAGCAGGATGTTCAGTCTGCGCAGTTACCACCACATTCTCCCTGCCTGAACTTGTTGAAGCAGGTGCAGACTATGTACTCTCAAGCCTGGATGCCTTTGAGGATTTTCAGAGCCGTGAAGAGCTTGAGATGATTCTCTCTTCAAGCAAGGGGAACGATGAACGTGTTGTGTACGGGGCAAATAAGATTCTGGAAGCTTCTTCGCCTTTGATGGGTGAGAAAGCTCTCTTGGAATTTGCCATTAAACAAGCCTATGAAGCACGAAAGAACGCTTACACTCCATACTCCAAGTACAAGGTTGGGGCTTCGGTGGTCAGCGCTGCTACAAACCGTGTGTATAGTGGATGCAACGTGGAAAATTCCAGTTATGGAGCAACCATCTGTGCAGAACGCAATGCAATCCTCAATGCCATAGCAAATGAAGGGACCGTCGGGATTTCCCTTTTGGTTGTAGTCAGCGAAGATGCCCCTCCTGCGCCCCCCTGCGCCCAATGCCTGCAAGTCCTCGCTGAATTCAGCCGTAGCAATACCGCTGTTCATCTGGTGGATGTTGCCTTTGCTGAAGGGAGAGATGGCAGTCATATAGTGTACAGATTTGAAGATTTGTTGCCACATCCCTTCATATTTCCCACGATGAGGTCATGATGCGACAGTTTCGATTGGTATCCATAATTATTATTAGTATGATTCTTCTGGGAACCAGTTGCTCAAGTACTCATCATATGATTGCTCCAGAGGTAGTTGCTGCTGATATTCCACTTGAGGAAAAGCTCTCTTCATTTCAGATTCCTACCGTCCGGGTATCCTATCCTGATGTGTACTATGATGGTATTGCATGGAAAGATCGACTTATTGAGTTGGTTGAAGGAGCGGAGGATTATTTGGTCACCAGTGCATTCCTTGCTTCCAGTTCCGAGGAGTTGGAAGCACTTTACAGTGCGCTTGCCATGAAAGCAGAGAGTGGAGTCCGCGTATACTTCGTTGTAGATGGGGCAGGCTCCTTTGATATGACTGAAACCCGGTACCATCTGATACCGTTGAAATTTCTCCGTGAAAGCGGGGTCCATCTCTTGGAGTTCAATCCACTGAGTGGTGCGCGGTTGGTAAGTGGTCTGAACCTTCTGTACCGTGACCATCGGAAATTTCTCATCATAGATGGAAAGCAGATTGCACTAGGAGGGATGAACCTCAACTATATTTCTATCGGCGCAGAAAACGAACAGTTGCAACGAGACAGCATGTATGAATTCAATTCCCCTGAACTCTGCAACCTTATTCTTGACTACTTCGTTCCTTGGTGGAATGAACAAACATGGGATGAAATTGCCAGGGAAGATTTTTCTGTTGATACAACCACACTTGATGGAAAAAAGACATACCAAGGTTGGTACGTAAACCAGGAACCGGGAAGCGCACAGATAAGTAAGCTGGTTGGCTCCTTGCTCAGTGAGGCCGATCATTCGGTGCAGGTGCTTCCGTTTCTTCCCTTCATGGATGAGGAGATGATTGAGGCATTCCGTATGGCACAGGAGCGAGGTGTAGAGATTCAAATGATTATTCCCTTTGACCGGAGGGCCACCAATCGAAAGGGAATCGAGTACATGACCAAGGATTTGCTTGACATGGGCATCGATCTTCGCATTGAGAGAGAGAGTGCAGAAACGCAACGGCTGTTGCATGAGAAGCTGATCATTGTTGATGAGCGCTATGTGATGATAGGTTCCACAAATATTAATTACCGCTCGATGAACCTTGCCTATGAGAATTCCCTGGTGATTGACAGCCCTGAACTGGCTCAGCAATTGAAGCTTCATTTTGAACAGCTGTATGAGAAAACAATTCCCATAACTGAAGAGATGGCCGATCGGTGGCATACCCTCAGAAACTGGCCCCGTTTCATAACCGCATTTTTTGGAGGCTGATGATGAAGAAGTCAACGATTCTTTGTATGCTTCTATTGTTTCTTCTCTCAACTCCGTTGTTATCTCGCTCCTTGGGATACGGATTAGGATACTATGGTGAAGAGATAATGGATGGCCCCGAGCGGGTGTCCAGTGGTGTGGAAGTCTCTCTGGCTTACAAGCCATGGCTCCTGGAATATGGGAATCCTTCCCTTGTGGGTAAAGTTGCTTTTGGTACCGATCAAGATAAAGAATGGATCATCCCATACCTGCAGGCAGGCTTGAATATTGATCTTGTGAGGACCATGAATCATCCCTTCAACGTTATTGCTCACAATGTGATTGCCTATACTCCTGCTATAGGGCTTTTCTATCAGATGGATCCGATGAGGGAGTCCTCCTCCTTTACCGTGGAAATGAGTCCATTGAAGTTGAGCCAAAAAGATTTTTGGTATGAATTTTTTTCCCCATTCATCTCCTTTAATCTGGATGAGGGGGTAGTGGACAGTTGGGGTATTACCCTTGTCCGTTATACGTATTTTGTCACCAAGTAGGATGTCATGCATAAGAAATTGTTGTTGCTAGGTATAATTGTATTGATGATTGCTTCCCCACTCTTTGCTGGGTATTTCGACCTAGGAATCACCTTGGGGACCAATGCCCATCTGTATGAAAAAGAGCTGGATTCGAGTAGGATGAAGCTTGCTTGGGGACTTTCTTCAGGTTTGACCGATGTGTGGGAATTTGATGTTCAAGTAGATACTCGAATCATGCCTTCTCCCTTTAGTAGCTCATCTGTTTCCTTGCTCATGCAGCGTACCTTGCTCGGCCAACGTTCCACCGGGTCTGCCATAGCTGGGGTAGGGGTCAATACACTTATGGGAGCGGGCATCATGATCAGCCCCTACCGTGAGGAAGGGACCTTGGGGGTCAGCCATGTGCTGCTCTCATTGACCCCTGTCACAATAGGAAGCCCCGTAATGGGGAAGAGAGAGCGTATGCTCTCTCTCACCCTTGCCTACAATCTATCGAACGGACAGATTGGACTGCTCTTCGATTTAATCAAATATGATTTCTATGTGGTCGGCACCTATAAGGATTACCTTTAACAAGTCCCTTCCAGAGCCATGATCTTGTCAACTCGTCTCTGGTGCCGTTCCCCTTCAAAGGTAGCATCCATGAAGGCATCAAGCATATCTACAGGATCTTCCGGGTAATCGATTCTTCCACCAAATGCAATAAAGTTGGCATCATTGTGGCGTCTTGCCATGGCTGCCGCATAGCAGTTCTGGGGAAGCGCACAACGGATTCCATCAACCTTATTTGCACTGATGGAGACTCCAATACCGGTTCCACAGAGGACGATGCCAAACTCATACCCACCCTTCTTATACTCCAGGCAAGCTTCTTTGGCGATATCAGGATAGTCAACTGAATCATTGGAAGTAACTCCCAAATAGTTCACTGTATATCCCATCTTTTCCAGATATCCAAGCAATCTCTTGGCCAGTTCAACCGCACCATGGTCATTAGCAAGTACTACACTAGGCATATTACATCTCCTTGGTTCTTTTGATGGTACCCTATTTACCCAGCTCTGACTAGCTGTTATAAGTTGTCAGAAAAGCTCAACTCGGATAGAATAACGGACAACAGAGGAGCATGTCGTGGCTGAAATATTTGTGTGTGGACATCGTAATCCGGATATGGACAGCATCTGTGCTGCCCATAGCTATGCATTTCTGAAAAACAAGGTCGACCCCAACAACACCTATTATCCGGTGCGATGTGGGAATCTCAATGATACTACCAAAGCTCAGTTTGATAGACTGGGTGTGACCCCCCCACCTTTCATCAAGGATGTTCGTACCAAGGTGCTCAGTGTTACCCGAAACACCGAATCGGTAGTTCAGGTAGGAGATCCCGTGTACAACTTGGTCTCTTTTTATGGCTCTTCAAGCAAATCATCAGTTGTACCGGTCATGGAGGGAGAGCAGTATCGTGGTCTCTTGAGTGTTGATGAGGTAAGCAGCTTTTTTCTGAAGGAGAACGGCGGGGAGCGTCCTATCTATCACTTCGTCGTGGATAATTTTCCCAAAGTGCTGAAGGGCTCATTCCTGAAACGAGGAGAGAAGGCAACCTTCGATGCTCCTATCATGGTAGGAGCGATGCGTTATGTAATCTTTTGCAAACATATGGAGGCGTTGGAAGGAAGGCCTCCCATCTTGGTTGTCGGTGACAGGGAAGACCACATCAGAAAAGCTATCGAATTGCAGATTCCGGCTATCGTCTTGACAGGAATTGAGGATCATGTCACCAGTAATGTCGACTGGGATTCCTACCAAGGGCCTGTGTATCTCAGCGCGCTTGATACTGCGGAGACGCTCCGGCTCTTGCGTCTCAGTGTACCGGTCAAGGAATTGATGGTTCAGGACCCCATCAGACTCGAGGATGACTGTCTCTTTGATGTGGCACGGGATATCCTTGCCGAGAGTGAATATCGTGGACTTCCTGTCTTTAAGGGTGGTAAGTATACGGGCTTTGTCACCCGCCGTTGTTTCCTTGAGAGGCCAAAGACAAAAGTAATCATGGTCGACCACAATGAAACGGAGCAAGGCGTCAGTGGTATCGATGAGGCTGAGGTTCTGGAAATCATAGACCACCATCGTCTGGGGGCAGCAAAGACCCGCAATCCTATTTTCATTTACTGTGAGCCACTGGGCTCCACTTGTACCATCATTTACAAGTTGTATATTCGGTACAATATTGAGATATCACCAGAAATGGCTCGCGTCCTCCTCTCGGGAATTGTCAGTGACACAGTAATGCTTAAGAGTCCCACTACGACATTCGAGGATTATACAGCGGTACAGGATCTTCTGGTTCTAGGGGGTGTTGAGGATATGCGCACGTTTGGGGAAACGATGTTCAGTAGTGGAGCCTCCTTGGCAAAAGAAGATCCTCGCAAAATGCTCGAGGCAGATTTCAAAGTCTATCGAGAACTTGGTGTTACGTTCGGTATCGGGCAGTGTGAAGTCACCACACTCAGTGACATAGATGAGTACAAGGATACCTATCTCTCTGAATTGGAGCTCCTGAAAATGGCCCAAGGCCTGGACTGGGCAATGTTCCTGATCACTGATGTTGTAAAGGAAAATAGTATTCTCTTGATGACCAGCTTGCCGATAACAGAGCGAAAACTTGCCTATGAGAAGCTAGGGGAAGGGAAGTACTTCCTACCGGGAGTCCTTTCCAGAAAGAAGCAGTTGCTTCCAGAGATCCTGAGGGTTCTTGAGGAGTAGCTTCTATTTGATTTCTGCAATGGTGATGACGCTTGGGATGGTTTTTAGATTCTTGATGACCTTCTTGAAGTCATCCTCTCTCTCCACTTCCATGGTGAATGTACCTCTAAGTCTTCCTTCCTCGTCGTCGTGCAATCTGCCTTCGATGAGGTGTCCCTTGTGCTTGCGGAGTGCTCCCTCGATCTCCCCAAAGAGGTCATAGGTTCTCCTGCTGGTCACGCTAAAGCGTTTGGTAAGTTTCGGGAACTCTGTTTCCCATTCCACCTCAATTGCTCGGTCATCAATTTCTGCCATGTTTTTGAGATTGGGGCAACTGCGCTTGTGGACAATGATCCCACGGCCTCTGCTGATGTACCCCACGATATCATCCCCCCTCACTGGATTGCAGCACTGGGCGATGTGGATCATCATGTTCTTCTCATCCCCGACACGAAATTTGACCCGTGTTTCATCAAACACTTCCTTGACGATATGCTCTTCATCCAACGGTGTTGGTGGTGGTTGTGGCTGTTCCTCTTTCTGCTGATGGTCAGGGGCCTTGCGCTTTGCGATGATATCCTTGTCAATGAGGATGTTCTCATCATACTTGTTCAACCATGCCTTGATCTTCTTTCGTGCACTGCTTGTCTGTGCATAGCGCAACCACTGCAGGTGTGGCCTTGCATTGGGACTGGTCAGAATCTCGATAACCTGTGTGTTCTTCAGGGGGGCGTTGAGCGGTATGATGGACCCATCAGCCTTTGCACCGGTGGTATGGTTCCCTACCTCGGTGTGGATCTGGTAGGCAAAATCGAGGGCGGTTGAGTTGGTTGGGAGTTCCACGATGTGACCCTGGGGGGTAAACACATAGATGGTATCCTTGAGCAGTTCTCCCTTGATGTCTTCCATATAGGATTCACTGCTCTCAATCTCATTCGACCAGACCTTGAGCTTGCTGATGATACGGGAGAACTGTTCATTGTCCATCCTATTCCAGGAGCCACTGTCGCTGCCAGTATCTGCTTTATAGCTCCAGTGTGCGGCAACACCATACTCAGCGGTAAAGTGCATTTCCTTGGTTCTGATCTGTATTTCCAGCAACTTCCCATCGAGTGCCATGACCGTGGTGTGCAGGCTCTGGTAGTTGTTCGCCTTGGGCATGGCGATATAGTCCTTGAACCGTCCCTCAATAGGTGGCCATAAACGGTGTACAACGCCCAAGATTGTATAACATTCGGTCGTTGAATTACAGAGGATACGAACGCCAAGGATATCGAAAATCTCATCGATTTCCTTTTTGCGCTTTTTCATTTTCATGTAGACCGAATAGGTATGTTTTGCTCTACTGGTGACGATGATGTCACTCAGCTGGGCATCCCCGCAAGCGCGGTAGATGGACTTTTCCACACGGTTTAGATATGCTTTTTGTTCACTTTTCTTACTTAACAGATAGTCTTGTATGTAGTTGAAGGTATCGGGTTTGAGTACTTTCAAGCTCAAGTCTTCCAGTTCATCCTTCAGCCATGAGATACCGAGGCGGTCGGCCAGCGGTGCGAAAATATCGAGGGTATCGCTGGCAATCTCCTTCGCCCGCTGAGGGTTCAGGTGTTGGATGGTGCGCATGTTATGCAGTTTGTCTGCAAGCTTGATGATGATGACGCGGATGTCCTTGCTCATGGCGAAGAACATTTTTCGGATGGTTTCCGCCTCTTGGACACTCTTGTTCATCGTCTTGAGGTTGGCTATCTTGGTCTCCCCCTCAACCATGTCAGCTACAGCCTGCCCAAAGGTCTGGGAGAGCTCCTCATAAGTGGTATTGGTATCTTCTAGGGTGTCATGGAGAAGTCCGGCACAGATAGTATCTGCATCCATCTTTAGTTGGATGAGGATTTCTCCTACCGCAAGGGGATGGATGAGATAAGGTTCTCCACTGGCACGTTTCTGGTTTTCGTGTTTGCTGTCAGCAAAGGTAGCAGCAGCCAGGATTTTCTCTTGGTCAGCCTTGGGATACTTGTACGCTTTTTGGATGAAACGTTCAATCAATTGTTCGTACATGCAAGTACCCCCCAAACTACGCGTTCATGACCAGCAAGGTCCTTGGCAATGGTAATGTTCTTGAAGTGGTGCTCCTTGAAGAGGGTGGCAACCTCACTTGTCTGCCTATAATCACATTCGATAAACAGAGCTCCCGCTTCCTTGAGATGCATGGCGCTCTGTTCCAGCAACCTTCTGATCAAGGAGAGTCCGTCTTGACCTTGCCCATCCAGAGCGCTCCTTGGTTCCCATTCCACCTCCGCTGAAACCTCATCACACCAGGAGGCGGTGAGGTAGGGAGGGTTGCTCACGATACTACCATATTTTTGTGTTGTCGTGGAGAGGAGATCAGCTTCATGCAATAAAAGTTCATGCCCTGTCAACGCTCTAGCATTGCGTTTAGCAATCTCCAAGGCTTCTCTTGAAATATCGGAAAGCTCCACGTCCACTCCTAGCTCCAAGGCGAGGGTGATTCCAATTGCGCCACTACCGGTGCAAACATCAATGAGGGGAAGCAACGCTTCCTTAGGCCTGCTTTGGGCAAAGCGAAGGACTTCCTCAACCAAGATCTCTGTGTCTGGACGAGGGATGAGCGTATGTTCATCGACAAAAAATGTCCTTCCATAAAACTCTTTATATCCCAGTATATATGCCATGGGCTTGTGAGCCAGTCGCTGCATTCTGAGTTGTTCCAAGGTTTCCCGTTCCTCTTCAGTCAGGATTCGCTCATGCTCCATAATCTGGTGTACTTGGTCAAGGCCGGTCACCTTCTCAAGGAGGAGTCGGGCATCCAGGTCATTGCTGTCACCTATCTGTCCCGCTTGCAGGAGTTTTACAGTCTGTTGCTTCCACCCGGCAATGGTCATGCACACGTTCCTTACGCTTCCTTGAGTGCAGCTTCACCTGCGGCTATTTTCAAAGCCTCAATCACTTCGTCAAGATCTCCAGCCATTATCAGTTCGAGTTTGTACAACGTTAGATTGATTCGGTGGTCTGTGAGTCTGTTCTGGGGGAAGTTGTAGGTACGGATGCGTTCGCTGCGATCCCCAGACCCTACCTGGCTCTTTCTTGCCTCAGCTCGTTCACGGTTTTTCTTTTCCTCTTCCAAGTCAAAAAGACGGGAACGCAGCACACGCAAGGCTTTTGCCTTGTTCTTGATTTGGCTCTTTTCATCCTGACAGATTACCACCAGTCCAGTTGGTAGGTGAGTCAATCGTACTGCACTGTCCGTGGTATTGACGCTCTGCCCCCCTGGCCCTCCGGCGCGCATGACGTCGACCTTGAGTTCTTCCTGACGTATCTCGATGTCGGTCTCCTCTGCTTCAGGAAGCACTGCCACGGTTACAGCACTGGTGTGTATCCTTCCCCCACTCTCAGTCTCAGGGACTCGTTGTACCCGATGCACCCCGCTCTCGAAACGGAGCGAACCATAGACATCCTTCCCGCTGATAGAGAGAACCAGTTCCTTATACCCCCCAATACCTGTTTCATTGGAAGAGAGGACCTCGATCTTCCAACCTTTTGTGTCTGCATAGTGGGAATACATGCGGAACAGGTTTGCAGCAAAGAGTGCAGCTTCCTCTCCACCGGTCCCTGCCCTGATTTCCATGATGATGTCTTTTCCTTCCATTGGATCGGGGGGAATGAGCAACATCTTTGTTTTCTGTTCGCTTTTTGCCAGTTGTGCTGTCAATTCGTCCAGCTCTTGCTCAGTCAGCTCGAGCATTTCAGAATCCTTCTCCTCCTTGAGCAATTGCTTTGCATCGGCAATCTGCTCCTTGAGGCGCTTCATCTCTTTGAGCTCATCAATGATGGGAGCGAGATGTGATCGTTCCTGATTAAGGCTTCTGAAGAGCTTCATATCCTGCATAGTTTCAGGATTGCTGAGTTTCTCATCTATATCTGCAAGCTGCTTCTCGTAATCGGGCAGTTTTTCTAGCATCGTTTTCTCCTACAGTATAAGTATACAAAAGTGATGAGTTTTTGCATAGCATTGCTAGATGTCCAACCCAGAGAGCATCTGATGATTTTTCGCGACCTCAGCCGGTCCAAGTGTATTCATACGCAGGAAAAGTAATCCGCCAGCAAGGAAGAAGAGGGAAGGAATTACCCCCATGTGGAGGCGAATTCCCCATCGTGCCTGGTCGGTGACTGCAAGGGGGTCGAATGCAGTCACTTTGTGTACAATGAAAAACACCATGGCTTGACTTGCATAACTGAAACGCATGAAAAATGCTCTGATTCCCATAACAACGCCATCATCACGACGCTTTTGTGCCACTACCAGACTATCAATAACATCAGCCATTGCCGGACTCATGAAGGTCCAGAAACCTCCAAAACCCAACCCCCAGAGGGCCATTGCCGCAATATATGCGGTGGCTGAAGAGAGGAAGGAGAGCGGAAAAGCGAAGAGTGCCAAGACAAAAGAGCAGAGGATGAGCATCAATTGGTTGTTCTTTAGGCGCTTGGCTACCTGCATCCAGATGAGAATGGAGAGAAGTGTACCCACGAGCATACCAGCGAAAATGGGAGTAGCCTGGCTACTTTCTGCTGCAAGTACATACTTGACCACATAGTTGACGCTGGCGGTCATGAGCATACATCCGCTTTGATAAAAAAAGAGCAAAAGCACAAAGGCAAGGAGATTGCGATTCTTCAATGCTCGTTTCATCTGGTCGAAGAAATGAGGAGAGGCTTCCTTTTCCTGCTGCTGAGCAAATCGTGCAATCATGTCCTTGGTCTCAAAGACCCCGAAACTTACGCCAAAGGTTGCCACCAGACTGAATCCTGCTATGACCAATGCACAGATGAGGTAGCTCGACCGTATCCCATAAGAAAAGAACAGGGGAGGAATGATAAAGCCCGAGGCAATACCCAATACTCCAATACCGGTACCGACGGCTGCAGTAGTAGTCCTCTCATCCTGGGTTCGAAATTTATCAGGATAGATGCTCTGGTAATTTACCTCCCAAAGTGAGTAGAAACCATCATAGAGACAGATGGTGAGTACCATCCAGAGAAAGACAGGAAGAGGGTTTTTCTTTGCATCCCATGAGCTGGGGACGCTGAAGATGAGAATGAAGAAGATACTACAGAGCACAAGACCCATGATTATCCAAGGGAACCTCCTGCCAAATTTCTTTGAAAATGGTGCGCCTTTGTTGGTGACATACCCAATGATCGGGTCATTTATTGCATTCCAGAGTGAGTAGAGGATGGTTGCGAGCGCTGCATATCCGGCTGATAAACCTACCTCTGTCTCATAAAACATGAATACAATACTGCCAAATGCACCGGTAAGAAATTCAGCAATGAATTTCCCCATTCCATAGGAGACCATAATGCCTTTTTTTGCCATGATATACCTGCCTTGCTCCTTTATACTGCAGGTAGTCTTTCACGTCAAATAAAAGCAGGTGACTAACGCTTGTCCTCCGTAAATCGTACCACCATGTGTACTACAGCAACCTGGTTACTTTCGTTGGAAATGGAGTGTTCGACATCACAGTGGTAGACAAGAAAATCACCCTTCCTGATTTCCGCATGATTCTCACCGGCTTGTACCTTTACTGCACCTTTGACAACAGTTAGGTACTCCTGTGTCCCTGCATAGTGTGGTTCACTGCTGAGAATGCTATGAGGCTCAAGGGTAACGAGGTACATCTCAAGATCTTCCACCATACTCAAGGGGCTGAGGATTCGGATGGATACACCGTTCTCATGGGTTTCAAGCTTTGGGGAATCTTCCCCTGCGGGGTTGAGGGTAAAAATGCGTTTGGGCTGATCATCTGAATCGAGAAGGTCATTGAGTTCAACATTCAAGCCTCTCGCAATTTTCCAGACAGTGGCAACAGTGGGGTTCACCTTGTCGGATTCAATCTGGCTGAGCATCGCCTTTGACACGCCTGAACGCTCAGAAAGTACATTGAGTGTGAGTTTCCTACTGGTGCGTATCCGCTGTATGTTCTTGCCGATCATGGGAGGGGTTTCCATTGCGTCGCTCCTTGTGGTAAAAGTTTGACATAGTGAATTCTGTTTACTATAATGAACATAGATATTGTATGCCCCGAAAAAGGGGATTGTCAAGGAATGTGCGCTCGGAGGGTCTGATGAAAAACATCCTGATCATTGGTTCTTTAGGTCAACTCGGTTCAGAGATTGCACTGGAATGTCGTCGTCGCTATGGATCAGACCATGTGGTATTGGCTGACATTCGGGATGATGTAAACAAGGAACTCATTGGTGGAGGCCCGTTCTACAAAGTTGATGCTCGTGATGGGAAAACCATCAATGAAATCGTCAAGAAACATACGATTGATACCATTTATCACCTTGCTGCATTGCTTTCTGCGAGGGCTGAGCAGAATCCTTTGGCGGCATGGGATCTCAACATGAATGGTTTGATTGCAACCCTGGAGGTGGCAAAAGAGAACCATTGTGCGGTGTTTACCCCATCCTCCATCGGGGCATTCGGTCCTACCACTCCCAAGCAGTTTACTCCTCAGGATACGATCCAACGTCCAACTTCCATCTACGGGGTAACCAAGGTGGCGGGCGAATTGTTGTGTGATTACTATCATCATGCCTATGACGTTGACACCAGAGGGGTGCGATACCCTGGCATTATCAGCAATATGACCCCACCCGGTGGTGGTACTACGGATTACGCAGTGGAAATCTACTATGAGGCGGTTAGGAAGGAGCACTATACCTGCTTCCTCAGGGGCGACACCTATCTCGATATGATCTATATGCCTGATGCTGTGGAAGCAGCAATCCAGATTATGGAAGCTGACCCCAGTCGGCTTAGGCATCGTAATGCGTTCAATATTGCCAGCATGAGTTTTTGCCCTGAGGAGCAAGCTGCCTATATACGTACCGTCATTCCAGGGTTTACCATTTCCTATGAGGTTGATCCAGTGAAACAAGCAATTGCAGATTCCTGGCCAAACTGCTTGGAGGACTATGCTGCACGGGTGGAGTGGGATTGGAATCCTACCTACAATCTGGAGACCATGACCCTGGATATGATTGAAACCATACGGAGGAGGACACCATGACAGAATCATTGGAAAAGGACCTGAAAGCATTCTTTGAGGAACAAGAACAATCTGGATTAATGAAAAAGGAGAGGGTGTTGCAAGGCAGACAGCAACGCTCGATTGCTGTAGCAGGGGGAGAGGTTCTCAACTTCTGCGCCAACAACTACCTGGGATTGGCCGACAATGAAGAAGTCATCAAGGCAGCAAAAGATGCTATGGACAGATGGGGCTACGGGCTCTCCTCGGTCCGCTTCATCTGTGGGACCCAACAAATTCACAAAGAGTTGGAGAAGCGCGTCAGTGCTTTCCTCCGAACTGATGACACCATTCTCTTCACATCTTGCTTCGATGCCAATGGAGCATTGTTTGAACCATTGCTAGGGGAGGCGGATGCGGTCATCAGCGATGAACTCAATCATGCCTCCATCATCGACGGGATTCGCCTGTGCAAGGCAAAACGCTATCGTTACAAGCACAGCGATATGGCGAGTCTGGAGGAAGTGCTGCAGGAGAGCAAGGCACAGCGAAGACGTCTGATTGCTACAGACGGTGTCTTTTCCATGGACGGCGATATTGCTAAGCTTGCAGAGATTTGCTCACTCGCCCAGCAGTATGATGCCCTGGTAATGGTAGATGATTCCCATGCCACTGGATATCTTGGGCCTCATGGTCGAGGAACCGTTGAATTATGTGGTGTAGAAGGAAAGGTGGACTTGATAACCACCACCTTTGGGAAGGCTTGTGGTGGGGCGAGTGGTGGTTGTATCTCTGGCCGCCAGCTCTTAATCGACCTGTATCGACAAAGGGCACGCCCGTACCTGTTTTCCAATACCTTGGCACCGGCAATCTGTGGGGGAACAATACGGGTACTGGATCTGCTGGAAGCAGGAAACCCGTACAAGGAAGTCACCATGCGCAATGCGCGTTACTTCAGGCAAAAGATGGAAGAGGCAGGCTTCGATTTGGTAAAAGGGGAGACTGCCATCGTCCCGGTGATGATCTATGATGAGGCAAAAGCAGTCCAAATGGCAGACTTGCTCTTGGAAAAGGGCATCTATGTCATTGGATTCTGCTATCCTGTGGTACCCAAGGGCAAAGCCCGAATCAGGGTGCAACTCTCTGCAACGCATACATTGGAAGACTTGGATAAGGCTGTGGAGGCATTCAAGCAGACAGCAAAGGAAATGGACCTGCTTTAGAAGAAGATTCGCCTCTCAAGCTCTTCACCGTATTGCTTAAGATCGGCAAGTACCCGTTTTTCCTGTGCTGGAGTCTCGGTGCTTGCCAATCTTTCCTCAATCTTACGTTTGAAGAAATTCCAGTTCATCTTGATGTTCCCTGGTGGGTTGAGTGTACGTTCAGCGCAGAAGCTGCGCCATTTACGAAGTTGTTCCTCGGTGAGTACTTCCTCCCAATTCCGTGCAACGTACCGGAAGAGCATAGTAGGAATCCTGGTATCCTCGAAATCGAGATGGAGGGAAAGTTTTTCCTTTGGCTCAGCTTCTCTGATCAAGGCAAAACGCTTCTGGTCTGCATCCCCGAAGAAGCGGTCATAGAGTTGGAAATCCACATCATCAACCCCTTCAAAGGTATCTTCGACATTCCGAGCGATGAGCAACAACTTTGGATGACTGGCGATTTGCTGGTGACGGAATAGGGCAAGGTCCTTGTCTATTCCGAGTTTTACGGCAAGTTGGTCAGTAAGCACATTCAACGGGGAGACAAACGGACACTTGTTTATCGCCAGCGTGAATACTCCCTCTGTCTTGAGCAATGTCTCCTCGGTTGCTCTCAGCAGTGGAGCGGTATCTTTGCTCAGATCAAAACAGATGATGGCATTGGCATTACTTTTCATATGGGTGATCGGGGTGATAAGGCGTGAACAACCCTCATTTTTGCTGAAGATTGCAGAGGTATAGAGGACCGGTTGCCCGAAGGGAGTAGCAACCACCCGCTTGACTTGGCTCTTTGCCCTGAGAGAGAAATAATAATCATAGAGTCTTGGTTGCTTGGTTTTGATCAACCGGGCGATTTCAATCGTTGCCCTGACATCCACCAAGGCATCGTGTGCTCCTTGCTGGCTGATGCCGTTTGCTTCGGTCAGGCTGGTAAGGCGGAACGTGGGATTTCCCGTGGTCTCCTTCCTTGGAGGCCAGGTGATGCCTTCCGGGCGGAGGTCGTACGCTGCACGTACCAAGTCAATGATATCCCATCGGCTGCAGTTGTTCTTCCACTCTCTCTGATAGGGATCGAAAAAATTACGATAGAGAGCATTTCGAATAAACTCATCATCAAAACGAATAGTGTTGAACCCTGCAACCACTGTATAGGGTTTTGAGAATTCCCCATTGATGCGAGCAATGAACTCGCTTTCGCGCATGCCTTTTTCGTTCACCTCCTGAGGAGTGATACCGGTAATGGTGCAGGAGAGAGGATCGGGAAGATAGTCGTCGCTGAGTTTGCAATAGAGGACAATAGGTTCCCCAATGGGATTGAGGTCAAGATCTGTGCGTTGCCCTGCAAACTGGGCAATTCTATCATATCGGCTGTCAAGCCCGAAGGTTTCAAGGTCATACCAGAAGATTGTTTGTTTGGAAGGGTGCATATTCATGGCTTCAGTGTACCATAGAAGTGAAGTTGTGTCTTTTTCTCGTGAATAGGTTGTTCTCTTTTGTGTGGTGAATTATCATAACACAAAGGATGCCCATGAAATACTTGATACCTTTTCTGTTGATGTTTTGTTTGCTCTTTCCCCTTGGGGCAAAAGAGCCTACTCCAAACGATGTCACGGTGGCAATCGCTGCGATCACTGACTCGACCATCTGTGCAGTTGCGGCCTTCCTTAATACCCCGAGGATTGACCTTCCTGGAAGCAATCTCTATTTCAGGGATGGTGAGACGCTCCCCCATATCCTGACATTCCAGGAGGCTGATTTAGGGACCTATCTTCCCTTGTTCATGTTGAAAAAGGAGGGAGGAACCTCCTTTTTTGCCTCCCTGATGCAATCGGCACGAGGACCTCTCAATGATGTGGCAATCCAATATCTGACCGTTCATGCATGGGAAAAGGGGCATGCGATTCTCAAGGGAGCTGCAATTACCGAATGGGGTGAAGGAGTCACGCTTCCTTCCCTGATGGGTTCAGTGATACAGAGTGGAAAGATTCCTGATATCCTGTTCACAGCTGATGTGGTAGTAGCTGGGCGACGGGTCAGCACATCTGTCAGGGTAGAAGGAAAATTCATATTACACAGCGATGATGAAGGCTATTTTGCGGTACGTCCGCTTACTTTGAAAATAAACGGAAGGGAAGTAGAGGTATAGGTAAACCTCTTTTTTTCCTATAGGAGGAAGCATGTCTGATTGTGTCCAGAAAACCGAGGATTTCTTGAAAAGAAGGGGAATTGATCCAGCTACGGTGGATATGGAGCATTTGCTCAATACCTTCCTCAGTGAGATGGAAAAAGGCTTGAGAGATGAGCATGCAAGTAGCTTGAAAATGATCCCTACCTACACCACTGTGGTAAGTGAAATTCCCAAGAATGAACCGGTGATTGTTCTTGATGCAGGAGGCACGAATTTTAGAACCTGCCTGGTTACCTTTGATACTGAAGGGACTGCTCACATTGAAGATTTCAGGAAAGTATCAATGCCGGGGGTCAAAAAAGAAGTGAGTGCCAAGGAATTCTTTTCCACGTTTGCCAATGAAGTGGAGCGCCTGATAGACAAGAGCGACAAGATTGGGTTTTGTTTCTCTTATGCTGCTTCCATAACTGCTGACCACGATGGAATTCCCTTGGTGTTTTCCAAGGAGATCAAAGCTCCCGAAGTAATAGGAAAACCTGTTGGGGCAACACTGTTGCAGGAACTTGCCCGCCGCGGATACGATGTTTCCAATAAGAAGGTAGCCGTGCTCAATGATACTGTTGCTACGCTTCTAGCCGGCCAGAGTGCAAAAAGAGAAGTTCCTTATAGTGGCTATATAGGGTTCATCCTTGGAACCGGTACGAATACGGCCTATGTTGAGGAGAATTCCTCTATCGAAAAACTTGGACTTCAGGATGGTGGAAGCCAGATTATCAATATAGAATCTGGTAACTTTGACTTCTGCCCGAGTGAACTCGATCGTGAGTTCTTTAATGCCACCAAGGCGCCCCAGCAATATCATCTTGAGAAAATGATCAGTGGAGCTTATCTTGGTCCTTTGAGCACCCTTGTCATTGAGAAAGCCATTGAGGATGGGGTGCTCAGTGATACCTTCAAGGCACGGTTTTCCAAGCTTGGTGGAATCAATACCACGGTGATGAGCAACTACCTTGAGATGCCGTTCAACCATGAGTATGAACTCGTAGCCTGTTGTGAAGGGAACAAAGAGGATGCAGTCTCACTTTGGATGATCATTGACGCCTTGATTGCCCGCTCAGCCAAACTCACTGCCGCAAACCTTGCAGCCACCATTCTCAAGAGTGGGGCTGGGACTGACCCCCGTGTGCCAGTCTGTATCAATGCTGATGGTACCACATTCTACAAGACCGAGTATCTGAAGAAATATACGGAGTATTATTTGCATACCCATTTGCAATTGGCTCGAAGAAGGTATTACCGTTTCGTCCATATTGACGATTCTCCGACCATCGGGGCAGCAATTGCAGGGTTGAGCCTCTAGGTACTACCGATGGGTGATTGTTTTTCCCTTGCCAAGCGCAGCAAGATCATGGCAAGTATCAAGGCGAAGGACACCAGGAGCGAGCTCTTGGTGCGAAGTTACTTGTTTCGTCATGGATTCCGATTCCGGGTCAATGACAAGCGTTTGGTGGGGAAACCCGATATTGTACTTCCCAAGTATAACACTGTCATTTTTATCAATGGATGTTTTTGGCATGCCCATCAAGGTTGTAAGTATTTTGTGCTTCCCAAAACCAACCGTCTGTTCTGGGAAGAAAAGCTTAGAAAGAATAGGGAACGAGATCAGAAGGTCTGTGCCCGGTTGCTGGAGATGGGATATCATGTCTTGGTTGTATGGGAATGTGAGCTATCTCCTTCCCAAAAGCGGGAGGAGACACTCAACGGTTTGGTTAATGAGATCTGGCAGGGTTCTTAATCCTGGTCTGCACGGGCGATGAGACTACGATGCCATGCAAGGAGCCTGTCATGCCGGCTCACATCATCTCCCCTGCTGTCTACCATGACACGGTAGACAGGTTCTGTCTTGCTACCCCGCATCCAGAGAAAATCAGTGATGATACCATCCTTGTTTTTCAGAGCTACCTTGTATCCTCCGGTATACGGTGGAGAGCGGAATGCTTCTCCCATACCTTCCACAGTACTGGTCCCTTCGCTCTGGAACACAGTGTATGTATAGATATCCAGTTCCCTGAGCATCGCTTGTTTTTCTATCCAGTCAGCCTGAAACAGTACCTCATACCGACTCTTCAGAACCGAATGGTCATGATGGATCTGCATGTTGCCGTCCTTTGAGAAAGCCCCTGTCGTGGTGTATATAGGCATGCCTTCAATGATTTTCTCAAGCGTGATCGGGTGGGGGACTTCCCTTCCGTTTGCACGGAACCAGAGTTTTGCAATATCTCGGTTCCTGAGCAGCTTCACCAGACTGAGCAGGGTGTTCAAAGGGTCCCTTACCTTGGCAGGATGGGTGATGTTGCCACCGTTGGATCCTTCTCCCAGTACGGGAACAAGGTACCCTTCTTTCCGTTTCTGTTCAGCCAGTTCAACAACATTTGCCTCTCCAACCTCGCAACGGAAGACCTCTGCATCAAGTGCTTGTGCAATCTGATCTATTCTGTTGCTGGTAGGTCCGTTCACCACCGTAGCCAACAATGAGGAGGGATGTTTCAATCGGCAGAGTGTGAGTTCAGCGAGTACTACCAGAGCAAATACATTCTGTGCTTCCAAAATGAGTGCTTTGCCTGTTTTTTTTTGGATGTATACCAGATTTCCACGGTCTCCATCATTGTCAGGAACGTAGCCAAGGAGGAAAGAAGGATCCTTTGCATACAGCATCTCAAGCGTTTGCTGGCAAAGCTGGAGGTTTTCACCTTCAGGTACGATAGCATGGACGACCTGTCCTGGTTGGTCATTGATTTGGTGCACCTTGAGTCCGAGAGAGGTCAGGAATTGGTAATCGATACTCACTGAACGTGCACTGCCATTGAGCTCTCCTAAAACTCCAAGAGGTTCTCTGCTGTGGGCCTTTACCAGCATTTCCCGGAACCTCTTATGTTCATTCTGGTCCTCTGATTGCACTGCTGTAGTAAGAACAAACTGCGCATACCGTTCAAGATTTCTTGTTTGTTCGGATTTCACTGACGTAAGCACATCTCTATAGCGCTTCGTGTCCATGTGGGAGGAGAGGGACTGGAGATAGGCAGGTGCCAAGGGTTCTTCCAGGACAATCTCCTTGAATAGTTTGATGATTGTCTCTGATTCTCTGGCAGTGTACACACCGCCGGAACGGCCAAATTTAAATCCATTATGCCCGATTGGATTGTGACTGGCAGAAATATAGAAGAATGCGTCTGCTTCCTCAGGATATTGGTTGCAGTCAGCCATGATCTGCGGAGCTGCGCAGATGTAGAGATACCGTACCGAACAACCCAGCATGGTAAGGGTCCTGCACACAATATCACCGAGTACTCTTCCTGTCGGCCTTGCATCGAGACCAACCAGAATGGTGGTGTCCTGTGGCTCCCCTTTCATCTCGCCACGTTGTATTCGCTGTTTGTCTGCAGCCGGCACACCAAGAAACCGTGCAAGGGCAAGAGCTGCCAAGGCTGCAAGCATGGCATCGGCTTCTGAAATCTTTGGTGTTTGATCTTCTTCGTCTCCACTTTCAGCGAAGACCTTTCTCCAACCTGAGGAGGAGAGAATCATAGTGGACAGGGCATTCTGAAGTGCCTCCTTGCTTGGCAAGGGGAAATCGAGTATATCGAACATCTCATCAGCTATGGGATGGTGGCTCAAGGTATCATAGATAAGCATATGACCTCCAATTTTTGGAGTATAGCATATATTGCCTGTTTTGCAGATGTGCGATAGGGTAAAATCATGCTACCAACCTGTGCTACATTTCATGATCTCAGTTGCTATGCAAAGAGTTCGCTCACTGTTGTGCTTCCCGTCCTTGAGTCGATGGGAATTGAAACCTGTCCCCTTCCAACCGCGTTGCTTTCCACCCAGACCGATGGGTTCGATTCCTACTACTTCCACGATACCACACCAGAGCTTGAAGGAATCCTCGATTCATGGAAACATCTTTCTCTTCGCTTCGATGCACTCTATTCGGGGTTCCTCGGTAGCAACCATCAAGTGCGGCTCATCATGCAGTTCATTGCGCAGCAACGAAAGCTAGGTTCCCCCTTGGTGTTGGTGGATCCTGTGTTGGGCGATGATGCAGCTCTCTATGGTCCAATTACCGATGCACATGTTGAGGCGATGCGCATGTTGGTACAATCGGCAGACATCATCACACCAAACACCACAGAGGCTGCTCTATTGCTTGGGCTTCCCTATCAGGAGCAATTTGAAGAACAGGATGCCCTCTCCTGGGCCTGTAAGCTTGCATTACAAACAGGTGCCCGGGTAGCGATTACCAGCGTACCCCTCTCTGGAGGCTACGCAGTAGCCTGTTATGCAGAAGGTGAGCAGTTCCTGGTTCCCTACAGCCCCATTGATGCTTCGTATCCAGGATGTGGTGATCTCTTTGCCAGTATTCTTCTGGGGAACCTACTTCGTAAGCATTCCTTTCAAACATCAGTAATTCATGCTGTGACCTATACATCCTTAGCTATTGAACGCACAAAGCAGCTTGGAAGGGAGCGTAGGCTGGGAGTAAGTCCTACATTGATTCTTCCTGACCTTTCCTTAGAGAGGGCAAGATGAGTATTGACGTACTGGTAGTTGCACCCCTTCGTCATGAATTGGAAGGGGTCCTAACTAAATTGGATGAGCCAGTGATTATTGCATCCAAGCGAGTATTGGGGACCATAATCGGGGTTGGCAAGATTGCCAGCGGGGTTACCCTTGCAAGGGCAATTGCCCGGTATAATCCGGCTCTCGTGGTGCTTGTTGGATATTGCGGGGCGTTGGATGAACATCTGGCCCTCGGGGATGTTGTCTGTGCAACCCGGGTTGTGCAGTATGACCTCGATCTCAGGGCATTCGGTCTTGATTGGGGTAGCACGTTTCTTTGGGATGGCTCTTATGCTCCACAATCCTTGCCTCTCTATCATCCTGCGATTGATGGGGTGAAACCGGTAGTCATGGGAACTGCCGACCGCTTTCTGCTTCGATCCTACCGTGACGAACACCCTGAGCTGAGGGAAGTATTGCAACTCGATTGCAGTGATATGGAGGGGTATGCTGTTGCTTATGCTTGCCACAGCGTAACCATTCCCTGTGCAATACTCCGGGTCGTCAGTGATGATGCTAAAGGCAACCGCCCAAAGCAATTCAAACAGTTTATAAGGGAAGCTAACGAAAAGCTGCAGGAAGCACTTCAGCTATTGCTTGAAGCTCCAAGTGAGAAATCTCCGACAAGCTTATAGACATTGCCGTCATGCTTGAGTTCTATTGCACGATCTGGGAAATAGAGGGGAAGGATTTTCCTTATATATTCCATGGCGGCTTCCTCAATAGCTCGCTTTTTATCCTTCTGAACCCATGATAGGGTCCGTATCTCAACAGAGAGGATATAACCACGGCCATGGTCGCTTCCATAGCCGAGAGTAAACTGCGTACCTGTAGAAAAAAGTCCATCATAGGCCACACTTGCAGCTTTGCCCCGCTCGGGTCTGTTTGGATGCAATGGATATGCATCGCCGAAGGTGTCTTCAAGATAGCGATCGAGATCATCACACAACTTGCGCATCTTCGATTCAAGTTCTACTTGTTTGGGATGTGTGCTCATTGCGTATTCTCCTGGTTATCTACATCTTCAATTTTGTATCGTCTGAGAAAATTATGGTAGGAATCAAGTGCAGGGATTTCTTCTTTCGGTGCTTCAATCTGAACTGGAGGCTGACTCATGGGAAGGACTTCTTTCGGACCTAGTTTCATCTGGTCGAAATGTGTTCTCTGGGAGAGTAACTGTGCATAATTTTTGAGTTGTTCCTCGTTTTCCTGATAGATTTTCTGTGCACCCTGATGCATGGTGGAAAGTGCTACGGCGGTGGTCTCATCCAGTTTGCATGTTTGTCCAAGCGTCCCATGGATACGATAGTAGGAGATGTCTGGAATCGTGGGGGCTATCTGGTCAACTACTTGCATCTGGCTTGTAGCATAAATCTTTTGAATCGGAGCGCCCTTTGCAGGATCTATCCAACCGATGACTCCTGTACCAGCTCCGCTGACAGTGAAGGTAAAATCACTGCTTGCAGTGGAGAGTGAGAGGATGTGGAAACGTTTTGCATCTGGATACAGCTCCTTTGCAAGACGGTATGCATAGAGGCTTGGGTTGTTTGCAACCACACCTCCATCGATCAATGTCTGCATGGTGTTCTCTTCCCTATCGTAGAGATAGGCTGGTTTGAAGAACGTAGGGGCTGCACTGGTAGATCTCGCTGCTTCCCAAAACAAAAATCCATGTGAGTCATGGCTGCTCATGACGAACGGTCTGCCATGTGCTGCATCATAGGTCATTACCATGGTGGGGATTACCGCTTCACTGAGGGGGACATCACAAAACATATGCTGTAAAAGTCTTTGCAAAGGTTGTACGTCATATTTATCAGTAAAAATCTGACTGAAAAACCGGCCTTGGCTTTTGGGGAAAATTTGTCGTCCATTCTGTAGATAGAATGATTCCAGCGTAGTGACATCCACTCCAAAGGGAAGGGTCCCCCGCAAGATTTTTTCTCCTGGCTTACCCAATAATCTCTGCATAAGGGTTTTTTGCTGTTCATCGTATATGTAGCTGATGTATCGGGTATCAGGCTGCAGGTTTGTCTTTAAAACTGGGGCTCCGAGGGCAAGAGCCAGCAAACCTCCAGTCTATGTTCCAGCCAATAGATCAAAATGTGAATAAAGGAGACGGTTATCTCCCATTGACTCCAGGAGAGCTGATAGTTTTGCAATCATCACGGCAGGTATAAGGCCACGCATCCCACCTCCATCGATGGAGAGGATGTATCGATCTTCTTGAGGAGATGATGGTTCCTTATGATTCCTGAAATCCCGTAATGCCATGTAAATAGAGTGATGAATTTGTAGCTAAGGGTCAAGCGTGCTCTCATGTATCTTACTTGAAAGTTATATAATATACACTAATACTATACCGAAATAAGAATAATAAAAGGATTATACATGGATAAATTTATGATAAAGAGCTATGCAAAGTAAGAATATTTTCGCTAGACTTACAGCATGGATGAACTAGGAATGAGCGCCTATAATCAGTGCAGGTTATGTCCCATTTACTGCACGGTTAACCGTAGGGAAGGGCGTATAGGAAGGTGTGGGGAGACTGATACTGTACGTGTAGCCTGGTCTGGGCTACATCGTGGTGAAGAGCCTCCTATAACCGGGGATCTTGGTTCTGGAATGATTTTCTTCAGTGGTTGTCCCCTGCATTGTGCCTACTGCCAGAATCATCAGATTTCAGGGAAAGGGGAGTCAGGAACCAAGGCTGTGGGAATAGAGGTAAGTATTGCTGAGCTTTCCAAAATGATGCTTGGATTACAAGATCAGGGGGCGACTAATCTAAACTTGGTAACAGGAACGCATTTCATTCCTTCAATCGTTGCAGCATTGAATCTTGCAAGAAGTCAGGGATTTACTCTGGATGTAGTGTGGAACAGCTCTGGGTTTGAGTCTCCTGAAGGACTTTCACTCATCGACCCCTACATTGATCTATATCTCATAGATGTAAAGACTTTGCGAGAGGACGTGAGTGCTGAGTTTTGTGGATTGGCACGTTATGCTAGTATTATTCGCCCTGTTATGCAGTATATTCTCCAGAATCAGAGGGCTACATTTATTGATGAAGAAGGGCTCCTCAAAGGAATACTGGTCCGTCATCTGGTATTTCCTGGTACCCTTGATGCCACAAAAGAGGTACTCCTATATTTTGCGCAGGAATTGAAGTCGTCATGTTATCTTTCTCTCATGGTCCAGTTTGAACCTCCCAAGGGAGATGTTCGGTTCCCTGCGATACGAGAAGAGGAATATAATGACCTGCTCCTTGCTTTGGAGGAGTTGGAAATTGAGGATGGATTTGTACAGGAATTGGGGGAGAATGTCTCCTGGATTCCTGATTTCACCCAGGAGAATCCGTTCCCCGAGGGATTTGCCACCCCACTTCCCTATTTTCTTTCACTCAAAGCGAAAACTAGCTGATCAAAGTTCCCTCATATTTTCTGCCATAGAGGATGTTCATGGTGTTTTCGATGTTTCTTCCATCAGCACACACTACCTCCATATGCATTTTTGCAGCCCGCTTACTTGCGATTGGGTCAAAGGGAGAATTTTTCCCGGGTGTCCATTGCTCTCCGACCATAGTACGATAATCATCCCAGCTGATTGCATCCAACGGCTTGGCGTCAGGGTTCTTCTTGGGATCATCGGTGTAGACCTTTGCGATGTTGCTTAGGTTGATGATCAGCCTTCCCTCGAATCGTTCAGCAAGGATGACAGCATCGTTATCAGTAGAGAAACCGGGTTTCCAACCAGCTGCAACCAACACCTGGCCTTGGAAGTTGATGTGGCCTGTAGGGTCAGTGATCAGGTTGTCCGTGCAAAATTCGTTGAACATGGCCTTCAGAAGTTGTCCGTTGATATGCGTTGCTCTGATTCCAAGCCAGTCAAGTTCCTCATTGTCAACATCAGGGTTGATCTCTCGCATGGCGTTTTGATAGAGGCGTGCAGGGGCACCGCCTCCACATACGAGGATGATTTTTCTGCTTTTATCTTCTTTCAAATAGGTTTTAAGAGCACTGTTGAGTTCTTTAAGAAAAGCGTAATCAACTTTTTCTGGTGCAATGATTGATCCGCCCAATGAAATAACTGCCAAATTATTATACATGGAGTCCTCCGCCGGCCATGGTA
>WOYI011184038.1_pt1 | contig 64837 bp, 61 predicted proteins | sample 6423411 | NCBI WGS metagenome assembly WOYI01 (sample SAMN13441803, study PRJNA592873) | oil field metagenome | biome: oil field; feature: oil-well bore; material: oil-contaminated soil; isolation source: oil-contaminated soil from oil-well borehole | place: Germany: Wietze | collected 2016-10-18 ... | reverse complement strand
ACTCATAACTAAGATGCGATCGCTATCGACGATGGTTGATAAGCGGTGGGCAATGATAATCGAAGTACGTCCCTTAAGGACATCCTTTATCGCTTTTTGAATGACAACTTCGGTTTCGGTATCAATGGAACTTGTGGCTTCATCAAGAATCATGATAACTGGATCTCTGACAATGGCGCGGGCAAAGGAAATAAGTTGCTTTTGGCCCACGGATAATTCCGAACCACCATCTTGGAGTTCGGTGTTATAGCCATTTGGCAGTGACATGATGAAATCATGAACATCGACAAGTTTGGCCGCATGGATGATCTCTTCATCGGTGGCATCAAGTTTTCCATAGGCAATATTTTTACGAATCGTGCCCGAGAAGATGAATGGCGATTGCTGCACATAGCCGATGTTACTGCGTAACCATGAGACGGACCGTTCGCGGTAATCGACTCCATCGATTAATAATTGACCACTGGTGGGTTCATAAAAGCGACATAATAAATTAACCGTGGTTGATTTACCACTTCCGGTTTCTCCCACAATAGCGATGCTTTGACCAGCTTTAATCTTTAAATTCATATCGTGGATGATTTCGATATCTTTGAGATATGAAAAGTTGACATTCTTAAATTCGATATCACCCTTAATGGGTTCATAGTTTTCTTTTCGTTCATGGAAAAGCGTTCCATATTTAGCAATGACATCAGGACGATCGACGATTTGCGGTTTCGTATCAATGAGCGACACAATCTTCTCGACCGATGATTGCGTTTGGACGATATCGCCAAATAATTCCGCAAATTCCTGGAGCGGGTTAAAAATGGCGCGCACAAACCCGATATAGAGGGCAAATGTCGCCACGGTGATCGTGGTATCGGTTTTCATGAACATGCTGCCGAAGAAGATCACGATGGCCGTGGTAAGTGACATAACAAAGACGACTGAAGGATGGAATAACGCTTGGAACTTCGTGCGTTTGAAGTTTTTATTACGGATATCGGTGACGATTTCATCGGCTTCGGCTTGGACAGTCGTTTCGATGGCTAGTGTCTTAATGGTTTTGGCTCCGGCGATGGATTCGGCCAGCCAGGCCACATAACCGCTGAAGGCGTTACGGGCAATCCGACTTAACTTCAAGAGCACCATCTCGAAATAGGGGGCAATGATCATGATTAATGGTGAAGCCGCTAAGAGGATTAAAGCCATCTGCCAAGAGACCGTAAACATCGTAATTAAAGTAAGCACTAAATCAAAAACTAACCACACGACGCGGATAATGCCCCAAGAAATCATGTCGGCAATCTTGCTAGTATCGCTTTGGAGTCGGGCAATCAGCCAACCGGCCGAGGTCTTATCGAAATAGGAGAACGATAATTCCTGAACACGGCGGAAACCATCTTGGCGGATATCAACATAGATGCTCATCTCAAGATAATTTGTGGCGAAGAAGGTTATGAAGATGCACAAGGATCGCAATAGAATGCCAATTAACAATGTGAGGCCATAGCCCCAGAAATCAACCGTGAAACGGATGCCGAAAATGAACTGCACATCGATGACCACGGCATCGAAGGGCAGGCCTTGGCTGAGGCGGATCGCTTCAATTGCCGCTTTGTTTAGTAGTGGCACGAAACTGGCGTCATGAAATGAAGTAAGAAGCATCGTAATTGCGAGTATCGCTAAAAGATACCAGCGCCTCAAGGCATAGCCGATGATTTTGCCCCACACGCCAAAGTGGACTTTAGTTTTGATTTGCTCTTCTTCGAATGCGAAACTAGCCATCGTTATACCATTCTCGTTTGAATGTCGTGGACACGACGATACAAACCGGGTTCATTTAATAATTGTTGATGGGTTCCAATTTGCGAGATTTTCCCATCTTCAAGCACGACGATGCGGTCGGCGTCCTTAGCTGTCGCCACGCGGTGCGTGATGATTAGCGTCGTGGTATCAGCTTGTCGTGACTTAAGGGCGGAACGTATATGAATATCCGTCTCGGTATCCACAGCGCTTAAACTATCGTCAAACACGAGAATCGGGGCTTTGTTGACAATCGTCCGCGCAATCGCTAGACGTTGTTTTTGACCGCCTGATAAAGTGACGCCTTTTTCGCCGACTTTCGTCTCATAGCCATCTTTGAACGACAAGATGTTTTGATGGATATCGGCGATTTGAGCCGCTCGGTGAATTTCTTCAATCGTGGCTTTCCGGTTGGCGATTTTTAGATTGTTGATGATTGTTTTCGAGAAGAGGAACGGTTCTTGTAAGACGGTGGCAATTTCGTGCCGTATGTGCTGCTTCGCGATGTCTTTTAGTTCGACCCCATCAATTTTAATCGATCCGCTTGTGTAATCATATAACCGTGTCAGCAAGTGACTAAGGGTGGATTTACCGCTGCCGGTCTTGCCCATGATGGCAATCGTTTCACCGGCTTTGATCGATAAGGTGATGTGATTCAGTATCGTCTCATCGCCATCGTCATAATGGAATGACATATCATCGAACTCAATTGCACCTTTTATTTCAGGACGAAGACCCGATTCAATATCTTCAAGAGGTTGTTGCAAGATGACATTGATCCGATCCATCGCCGCGACCGCCCGGGCGAGGTTTGATAAAGTCATGGCCACATCACGGACGGGCCAGACGATCATGGAAACGAATTCAAAGGCGACAATCAGGGTCCCGATAGTAATATCTCCAATCAGGGCAAGATAGAGACCAAACAGCGTCGTTAAAACGATTTGACCGAACACGAAGATATCACTGCTAGCAAAGAAGAAACTCGAAAGTTTGCGCCAGCGGATGAATTTATTACGGTAATCCTGCAAGTGCTTATCGAAATCATCGATTTCGTATTTCTCGTTATTATAAGCTTTGACTAAGCGGATGCCGGCGAGCGTTTCTTCAATCTTGGCGCTTACAAGGCCATCACTATCTTCGGTCTCCCGGTAAAGTTTACGGACACGGCGGATAAGAAAATAAGAATACACGAACATAATCGGAAGAATGGCAATCGTCACGAGGGCAATTTTCGGTGAGAGAGTCATTAATAAGGTAAAACTAATCGTCACGATGAATAAGGCGTAAGATACACCAAATACTTGCCGAGTGATAAACGAACGAACCGTTTCTTCATCCCGCGTGCAAGTTTGGATGTAATCACCACTTTTAGCTTTTTTAAGCGCGGGATAAGGCAGTCGCTCGATGTGATAGAAGAGTTTAAGCTGCATTTCCCTGCCGATGTTTGTTTCAACCACGCCACGAAGGTACATGCGGAAAAAAAACATTAACGCTCGGGAAAATCCAAGACCTAGTATGATAACAGAGAAAACCCAAAGGTTCTCCGATAGAAACGCTTGGCCGCCGAATAAATCGGTAAGAAAGGCATCAATTGGTCCTGAAGGAGGCACAAGCATAATGGTATCCACGAGGATTTTTGTCATGAAAGTGGATAATAACATGACGATGACGATAAAGAATTGGAGGATGAAAGAAAAAAGATAGGTCCCTCGATGCCCAGCAGTGATGTCCCACAATATTTTTAGATATTTTTTCATGATAAGTCTCGCAACATTGTATATTATACATTTTTTTATGATTTTTTTAAGGATTAATCGGCATAATTTGCGATAAATAATCGCTTGGTGTTAGCGCTTTTTGCTTAATTTTGTTTATCTTGTGGATAAATGAAGATGACTCATGATTTTTCACTGATTGCTTGGATTTTATTTGCAAGAAAGCTTCATAGTCACGAATTTTAGCAAGTTATGGTCGCGGGAAATCGACATCGAATGATGAAGGTGAAGTTCACTCCCGCAACACTTCGAAAAGAACATCCAAAAAAGTGGTGTTATGGTATAATAGCGAAGATAAATCCCCTTATGAACGAAGATAAACAAACTAATCAAATAAACATAGTTCGTGACGCTGAAATTCATGGTCGTCATCGGCCTAAACGCGTCAATCGTAAATACCTCATCAATATCGCGATTGTCCTATTGATTACCATCTTGGTGCTATATTTCAATTTGCGCGATAACCTAACGGCGGTCATGGAGGCGATGGTACACGTCGATTACCGGTTTATTTTATTAGCGACGGGGCTGGTGCTCCTCACTTTCTTGTTAGATGGTTTTATTTTATTCATACTGGCGCGGCTTTACACGACCCGATTCACGATTGGTAAAGGCTTAGGCAATGCCTTAATTGGAATTTTTTATAACAATGTGACACCCGGTCATAGCGGAGGTCAGTTTGCCCAAGCCTACACCTTTAAAAAGCAAGGGTTAGAGATTTCGAGCGCCGCTTCAATTCTTGTCATGCATTTTTTATTAAATCAAATGGCGCTTGTCACTTGGGGAATATTAGCCGTTTCCTTCAAGTTGAAAGACTTCATCAACATCATTCAACCGATTACTTTGCTTGGCATCAATTTCCCCACCATTTCCCTAGCCATCATTGGCTTCTCGCTAAATTTCATCGTCATCGTTGGCATCATCTTTTTAGCGTATTCCAAATGGATTCATAACTTTGTCATTAATGGACTTGTCGGTCTTTTAGGAAAGATGAAAATTATCAAGCATCCGGAAGTTACCAAAAGCAATCTGCATCTCCAAATTGAAAACTTCCGCATCGAGTTACGGCGCTTACAATCGAATATTCGCGTGACGATATTCTTATATATTCTTTTCATGTTTCGCTACTTTGTCATCTATTCACTGCCAATGGTTATTGCCAAGTCGCTCCCCACGATTACGATTAGCGGAACATTGTGGGATGGCATTTTCATGACGAGTTATTTATATGTAATCACTAACCTTGCCCCACTTCCTGGTTCCGCTGGTGTTAGCGAATTATTTTTCTCACATCTTTTCCAAACGATATTTGGTAGTTACGCGGCCACGCTGGCGCCTCAATTGATTTGGCGTACGACGACCTTCTATTTGACGCTGATTGTTAGTGGTTTCGCTTCGGCGTTTTATCGTTCGGCACCTCAGGAAGACAATTTCCGGAGCGACCGCCGTACGTTTGTGGAATTACAAAAATCGACTTATGCCATTCGCAAACTTTCAAGCGATACCATGTGGGAAACGTCGCAGCTTTCTCGCAAAGACATGATTAAAGAGGTCACCGGCGACTTTTTAGGGATTAAAGCGCGCCGTAAAAAGGCCGAAGAACTAAAAAAGAAACAGCAAGAGGATGCTCGTGCGAGCGCCGAGCGGAAGATGAAAGAAAGGTTGACGTTAGAAACTGATGAGTTTCTCATCGATCCCGACGACCCCGTCAAATAATGAATATTGGGTTATTTACCGATTCGTATCCACCTCAAATTAACGGCGTGGCGGTCTCAACGCAAAACTTATTCAATATCTTACGCCGTAACGGCCATCAAGCTTATGTGGTGACTACCAATGCGGTAGCCAATCACCTTGAATACAAAGATAATGTCTTATACATTCCCGGGCTCGAGTTAAAGAAGTTATATGGTTATCGAATGGCGAGTTTTTATAATTCGCGGGCGATGAAAATCATCCAATCGTGGAAGCTTGATATCGTCCATATCCAAACAGAGGCCGGCATTGGCATCTTCGGTAAAATCGTGGCCACCCGGGGAAATTTACCGACGGTGAATACCTATCACACGATGTACGAAGATTACACGCACTATGCTGGAAAAGGCGAACATTTTGATCGCTTTGCTAAAAGCGTCGTTCGCGTGTTTTCGAAATATGTGGCGATGCAATGCACGGAATTCATCTCCCCTTCAGAAAAGACGAAAGAGGCCTTTCGTCAATATGGGACTGATCGCTATATAAATATTGTGCCGACCGGCATTGAATTTTCGAAATTCAAGCGCGAAAACATTAATTTAACCGAACTTGAAGATTTCAAATTGCAACATGGGATAAATGATAAATTTGTGATTTTAGCCCTTGGCCGCGTGGCCGAAGAAAAAAGCATCGATGTCTTGATTAGAGGTTATGCCACTTATCTTAAACAAGCGACACGACCATCGAAATTTGTCATCGTTGGCGATGGTCCCGCGAAAGGTTCGTTAATGAAACTGGCTGGCGAGCTTGGAATTGGCGACCATGTGTTATTCGTGGGCGCGGTAAGCAGCACCCGCGTTCCTTTCTTTTACCAACTTGCCGATGTATTTGTCTCGGCCTCGATTACCGAAACCCAAGGCTTGACATTCATGGAAGCGATGGCTAGTCGCCTTCTTGTTTTAACCCGTTATGATGATAATTTACGCAATACCATTATCGATAATGAAACAGGCTTTTTCTTCGCTTCAGAAACGGATTTCCCCGAAAAACTGGCGCGTTTAGCGACACTGCCCGCTACTACTAAAGAGAAAATTATCAAGACGGCCTTAAAAACCCTTGATGTTTATTCGATTGAACGATTCTATGACAACATCATGGAGGTGTATCATCGTGCCCTCAGAAAATACTTCTAGAACTATCACTTCCATCAAACTATTGAAGAAAGTGGTTCGCGTGTATTTTGACGAGCGAATGATGGAGTTGACACCTGATCGTTTTACCGATCAGTATTTATACGTTGGGAAAACAATTAATGAAACCGATTTTGAAAATCTAAAAAGCGTTGCTGCATTATGTAAACTAGAAAATTATGCGCGTGGATTATTAATGAAAGGGCCGTATACGCGTAAAGTCATTGCTATTAAATTATACGCGAAAGGGGCAAAGCGCCACCAAGTCGAAGATATTCTTCAAGATTTAACAAAAAAGGGGTTGCTAGATGATGCCACTTATATGGAAGATCGCATCGCCTATGGTCATGCGCGTTTACAAGGATATCACGCTATCTATGATGACCTAGTTCATAAAGGTGTCAGTGCAGAACTGTTAGAAAAATTCAAATTTGATTATGATTTGGAACTTCAAAAAGCCAAGATGATTCTTCCTAGGCTTCAAAAAGCGCATCTCTCAAAATCCCATTTGGCGCAGCACCGGTTTTTTTATGAGTGGTATTTATCGCACGGCTTTGCCAAAGATGTGATTACACCACTGATCGAAACATTAGAACACTACTCTCTTTCACAAGAACATGAAAACTTACAAAAAGAACTTGAGAATGGGAAGCGAAAATTCGCCCATAAATATCACGGCAAGAAGTTGCGCCAGCGTTTATTTCAGTATTTGGCGCAAAAGGGTTATAATTATGCCCATATAAGCGAAGCGTTAGGAGCTCTTGAAGATGAAATGGATTAAAGATATTAAAGATGGCGAACATGTGTTTGGTCAATTCCTTGTGACCAACGTCAGCAAAGGCGTCACCACGAACAACGCCACCTATTTAAGCGTGAGTTTTCAAGACCAAACGGGCACCATCGATGGGAAACTCTGGGATGCCGATGCCGCCGATATTGAGATATTGGCGATTGGCAATATCGTCAGTTTGGATGCCGATGCCCTAAATTACCGCAATAATTTGCAACTCAAAATTCAAGGAGCGACGAAAGTGGATCCCTCCACAGTCGACCCAAGCCGCTTTACGATGGCGGCGCCACGGCCTCTTGAAGAAATGGAACAGGATTTAGAAAGAGTTCTTGCCGGGATTGAAGATGGCCAAATCAAATTGCTGGCGACCACCTTAATCAAGAATCACTATGACGCCTATATTACATTTCCCGCCGCTGTTAGAAATCACCATGAATATACCAGCGGTTTACTTTACCACACATTATCGATGGTGCATTTAGCCGATGCCATTATTCCGTATTATCCCACGATTTCGCGCGACTTATTGATTGCCGGGATTTTGCTTCACGACCTAGGTAAAACAAGCGAATTATCGGGTCCGATTATTCCCAAATATACAATTACTGGCAAGTTAATTGGGCACATCACTTTAATGACTTCTGAAATCATCAATGTAGCCAAAGAGTTGGAAATTGACGAGGAAATCAGTACCTTAATCGCCCATATGGTGCTCTCGCATCATGGTAAACAAGAATATGGGTCACCAGTCATTCCGATGACAAAGGAAGCCTTGCTATTAAGCATGATTGATGACATGGATGCTAAGCTTGTGATGGCGGAAAAAGCGCTCGAGGGGATTGAACCGGGCGACTTCTCGGCCCGGGTATTTACACTCGACGATCGCAGTCTCTACCAACCAAAATACGTGAAGAAGTAAAACCTTCAGGCCATAATTTATTTGATACCAGCGGAAATTTTACGAGCAAGGACCGGAAGATTTAGTTCATTGCGATGAACGTTTTCATACATCTCAATCCGTAAGTTATCGTGATGGTCATAACGGGGAATTACATGCACATGGAAATGGAATACGGATTGTCCGGCCGCCTTATAGTTATTGGTTAACACATTAACACCGGCCGCTCCCAGTTGGCGCACTTGCGCTTGACCAATCCGCTGGGCGACGTTCATGACGCGATGCATGATTGTCTTTGGGGTGGCTAAAAAATTATCATAATGGACTTTGCTTATTACTAACGTGTGTCCAATCGTTGTTTGGCCGATATCAAGGAAAGCGAGGACATAATCGTCTTCATAGACCTTGGTAGCGGGAATGATGCCCGTGGCAATTTTACAAAAAACGCAATCTTTCATAATTCATACCTCGAATCTATTATATAAAAAAAGGAGGCTTGTGAGCCTCCTTAATGAGAGAAACTAAAGATTTATTTTTTGGGGTCGTAGATATCGGGATAAACTTCTTTGAAATATTTCCAGATGTCTTGATCGTGGAACACGATTGAGTATTGTTCCAAGTAGTGGTTGGTCGCACTTGTCTTATTGGCATCGCGCGTTCCTAATACTTTAGCAACTTCCCCAGCAATCATCTTCCGGGTACCGGCGCCATAAAGGGCATCGTAGTTTCGCGTGGAGGCTTCGTCTTGGTTAAGCTTGGTGCTATTGACGGCTTCTTCGATTTGAATGATGTAGTAGGTTGAACTGCTCGCATCATAGAGAAGAAAGTCGCGGTTGGGGACATTAGGATCGACTTGTTGGCTATTTTGCGGAATCAGGTAGTAGTTACCATGGATGTTGCGCACATAGTCGGACACTTGGTCATCCGCACCTGTGAATGAGGCGTCGAATTCATCAATCGCCTTATCAACGCCATTGGCGACGCCGATATTAAAGAGACGATTACGGATTTCAGTTGGTAACGATTCGAGGCCACCATTTTTGATGTACCAGCCATCGGTCGTGAAGTCCCGTTTACGTAAGGCATTTTGTTTGATTAATAGTCCTTCATCAGGAGTATACGTGCCATTGGATGTGAAGTCGTTTTCAATCGCCACATCAGTTAATTGCACATTGTCGTTGATCTTACTATATTGGGCCAGAATATCGCCATTAAGCGTTTTGCTCACATCAAGACCAGCGGCGGTTAATAAGTTTTGTTCAGCACTTAAGGGAGCGATGTCAAGACCGCGCCAAGCGCGCGCTAATAATTCTAAATCAGCATCTGCGGCAGTCGCCGTCGGCGCGAGGATGAATTGATCGATAAAGGTATCCAGCAAGTATTTCGCGGCTTCGGGGTGTTTGTTGTTTGTTTGGAGGGCGATGTAATTGACTTTGCGGGCATACGAGCGTCCAAGCGTCGCGTAGTCTTCATCGAGTATATATTGTTCGATTAATTTTTCGCGGTAGATTTCGGGGACGATTTCCCCGTTGATGAATTCTTCATAGTAGTCGACGTGGATGGCCGCTTCGACGACGGAACGAATTTCATCTTGGGAGACGGGCAGGAAGATGTAGTCGCTAATATAACCGGCGGTTTCATTGACGGGATAGAGTTGTTTTCTGACAAAGTCGGCAAACCGTTCTTCCGAGAAATAGGACCGCGTTTCATAGGAGCCACTGGTGATCCGGCTATAAAGTTTTTCATAAATTCGTTGTTCGACATCAGCCACAAACGCTACTTTTTCAGCATCGGTGGAAGCGAGATTATCTTCATAGGAACCGAAGATATCGTCGGCGATTAATTGGATGATATCGTCTTTGGCTTGGGAGTTTAATGTCCCATTATCGCGTAAGGCGTCATAGACGACCGAAGCGATATTCTTATCAAGATCACTAGCGAGGTTCGATAGTAATGGTTCTTCATAGTCGCTCGGTTGGGCGATGACATCGCAGCCAGCGAGTAACAAGGCGCCGGTAATGGCGACGATGTATTTTAACTTATTTGACATAGCAGACACCCCCCGCTTGATATTCAAGAGCCAAATCGGCGTTTTGGAAGTTTTCGGCGCATGTTTCGGCGATTAAACGACCGCGTTGCCATTCTTGGTATTCGAGGTAACGGATGAATGTATCCCAGTTTTCCTCATAGTTGAGTTGTTCCGAGAAAGCGTTGCTGGTCCGTTGCACATCGATGTAATTGGTGACGGCCGCTTCAAGATCGGCATCGACGAAGGTCACGCCTTGAGCGGCGCTTAATTTTTCAAAAATGCGCGCTTGAAGCATGGAGTCAAAGCCTTTTATCTCGTTTGTAATTGTTTCTGAACGTTCTTTATAAATCTTGGTGGTCGTCTTCATGAAGTTGACATAGGTGATAAGTTCTTTATCGCTAATGTCTTTCGGGAAGGTTGACGTGCCGGGGATTTCGGTGGTGTAGTAATCTTCAAGGGTGACACCACTGGTAGAAGTTTCCACTAATGCTGAGCGTTCGACGACGATGAAGTGTAAACCTTGGTAGCCACTAGTGCCACTGCCAGTTCCGGCGCGAACCGCCAGAATCACTTTGCCATCTTCATCGACGAGCGCTTTTTGACCGCCAAGTTCAGCGACGGATTGGAAACCCGTCATCGCTTCATAAGCGAGATTGGCGCTACCATCGGTATTCGTTGGAGTGATAATGCTCACGTTATGTTTATTGAAGAATTTGTTGAAGTAAATGTTACGGGGATAATATTTGCTATCGCCGTTATTGACTTTATCGCCATTGACGTCTTTAGTAATATCGGCCGTTTCTTCTAACTTTAAAGCGGCTTGGTAAGGAATCTCGCCAAGACCTAAATTATTAAGGAATGTGGCGGCATCCGCGGGAACCGCTAATTTGTCGGCGTTTGCCACAACGCCGGGATTTTGATTATAAAGCGCATCGTAGGCGTAGACGCCGAGTTTGAACTCGTTGACATAACCAGTTGATTTGCTCATGATTCCCAAATCGCCGAAGTTAGCAGCCGAACCTTCGTCTTCACTCGCTTCACGGGCGATATCTCCAAACGTTTCATCGTTTTGACGAATCGCTAACCGTTTAATGACTGAGGAGACGTTACGAGCTTCTTGTTCGGTAATCGCCCCATCGTAAATATCCGTGCTAGAATCGGACACTTTGACGAGGATGTGGCGGACGTGGTAGGGAAGTTTGGTATCGAGGTAACCATCGTAGTCAGTCGAACCAAGCAACATTTCTTGCTTATTGTCGTCGTAGAAGTTGTCTTGGACTTTCGTCTTCATTAGGTCATAGGCGAAGTAATCCTTGAGTTCGGCTTCATCGGCCACATTGTAAGATTGGAATAGTGCTTCGAGTTCGTCTTTGTACTTCGATTTGTTGGCGTCGGCGTTCGATTGCGCCGTCTCCTTGACCCCATCGACGCGGTTGTCCGCTTGATCCATGATGTCGGCGAGTTGACCAGCGTTTTCTGGTTGGTTCATCTCGTTACGAATGACGACTTCGACTACGGCCTCATAAAATTTGGCGACGCCGGTGGCGTTGCCCTTGTATTGGGAGAATAGGTCGTCGGTCGTGTAATGGATCGTGCTTCCGCTGGGGCTTGTTATTGTCATGACATAACCATCAGTGTTTTCTTCAAGTGGGTCGCCGCATGACGCTAACGTCAAAAGCGATACCATCGATAAAAGCGCTAACGTTAGTTTGCCCTTATTCATATTTGATAAATGCCCTCCTTCTATAAATACAGCACAACTATTGTATTATTTTAATAATACTAATTCAACAACTAATTTGTGGATTTCACCTTACGATAAATACCATCAGTCATATAAAATATCACGAATTCAAAAATTATCATATCAATTTAATAAAATGGAGGGCAGTGCTAGAATAAGGACGATTTATAGGAGTTGATAAAGTGGCAAAACTTATTATTAAAGATCTTTGGGTCCAAGTTGAGGGCCAAGACATATTAAAAGGCGTTGATTTAACCTTATCCGATCATGAAACATTGGCCTTGCTAGGTCCTAATGGTCATGGTAAGTCGACACTCTTAGGCACGATTATGGGCCATCCCAAATACATCGTGACAGAAGGTTCCATGACCCTTGATGGTACGAATTTGTTAACGATGGCGCCTGATGAACGGGCGCGCGCTGGATTATTCCTAGGGATGCAAAACCCAAGTGAAGTGCCTGGCGTGGTCAATTCTGACTTTTTAAAAGCGGCCATGAACACGCGCCGGGTGCAACCTTTGGCGATGTTTGAGTTTTATCGCGCCCTCGATAAAGCGACAAAAGTTATGAAAATTCCCCTGGAACTCGCCCATCGGCCGTTGAATGAAGGTTTTTCCGGGGGCGAGAAGAAACGCAATGAAATATTGCAACTTTTGTTATTAGAACCTTCAATTGCCTTACTCGACGAGATTGATTCGGGTCTTGACATCGATGCCTTGTCGATGGTGGGACATGCCATCGCCACCTTACAACAAAAAGGGGTGGGCTTTTTAGTCATTTCCCACTATGCGCGTCTTTATGATTTAGTGACGCCGAACCGGGTCGCCGTCATGATCGATGGAAAAATCGTGGTTACTGGTGGCCAAGAAATCATTCAAAAAATCGATCGCACGGGTTATGACTGGATTCGCGCTGAATACGGCATCTCGATTGAAAAAGTGACGCCGACGATGAATACGACATCTTTAGGCGTGTGCGCTACCAAGGAAAAAACGCGTTTATGAGACGTTTTGAACTCAATAAACACTTAAGAAATGGTCGTGCCGACATCGATGATAACCATCCCTATTGCCGGATTGATTTATCCACTCCAGCGATTGATAAATCATTGACCATTCGGGGAATTAGCAATTTATTCGTCGAATGCGGGCCGAACCCTTTTTCCTTATATTTATTATTAAATAAGGGAGCATGTGTCAAACTTCAAATAATTGCCCCCAACAAACCGACTGATTGGATGTTAAATGTTGCCCTTGATGAGGGGGCCACTCTGCAAGCAACGATGGTCGACTTTGCCTCATTTGGTGGCGTTGTGACTATTAACGGGGAACTATTCGGCCAAGGGTCACGTCTTGATTGGCATTTGGCAAGTCTTACGCGAAACGATGACGTAAAAAAATACATCGTTAATTTCTCTCATAAAGCGAAAGATACAACAGCCCATATGCGCAATTTTGGCGTCATCGAAGACAAAGGACATCTAACATTTACGGGCAAGAGCCATATTCTTCAAGGAGCAATTCGTAGTAGTACGCATCAAACGGCGCGTATTATGGTGTTTGATGCTAACAGCGTGGGCAAAGCCAATCCCTTTTTAGCAATAGATGATAATGATGTGAGTGCGAGTCATGCGGCGACTGTGGGAAAGATTAACGAAGAACATATGTTTTACCTAAAAACACGGGGGTTAAATGACGATGAAGCGCGCCGGCTCATTACCTATGGCTATCTAGCGCCTTCCATCAAAGAATTCAGCGATAGAAAAATTAGGGATAGGCTGACAACGCAATTACAAGTGAGGCTATAACATGGATATCAAAGCAATTAGAGACCAATTTCCAATGTTAAACAAAACGATGCAGGGACATCCGCTTTGCTATTTTGATAATGCGGCGACAACGTTTAAGCCAAAACGTGTGATTGAAGTCATGAATGATTACTATAGCAACTACACGGCCAATACAGGTCGTGGCGATTACGATTTAGAACATATTACTGACGAAAAGTTTGCCGAGGCGCGCCGCATAATCGCGAATTTTATCAACGCTGATGAAAAGGAAGTCGTTTTTACATCTGGCGCCTCGATGTCGATCAACTTATTAGCGTTTGGCTACGGCAAAAAGTTTTTAACCAAAGATGATGAAATCCTCATTACCCAAGCCGAACATGCGAGTAACGTCCTACCATGGTTTAAAGTGCGCGATGAAGTGGGCTGCCAAGTTAATTTCATTCCACTTGACCACCAGGGACGTTTAACTCCCGAAAACTTGCGAAAAACAATTAGCAAAAAGACAAAAATAGTGGCCGTCGCTCATGTGACTAATGTCATGGCCTATCACCTCGACATAAAAGAGATTGCGAAAATCGTTCATGAATATGATGCCGTGTTAGTGGTCGATGGCGCGCAAAGCGTCCCGCATTTGCCCACTGATGTGCAAGATTTGGATATCGATTTTTTATCGTTCTCGGGCCATAAAATGTGCGGTCCCACTGGGATTGGCATTTTGTATGGAAAATACGCTTTGCTAGAAAAAACCGATCCGTTTATGACTGGTGGTGGTATGTCGACAGGCTTTGATATGTGTGGCGACGCTAGTTTTATGAAACCGCCGTTTAAGTTTGAGGCCGGTACTCAAAATATCGCTGGGGCGATTGGTTTAGGCGAAGCCGTCCGCTTTATTCAAGAAATCGGCATTAAAAATATCGCTAAATACGAAGCGGAACTCCGCCAGTATGCGATTAATAAAATGAAGGAACTGCCAAATATTGAAATATATAATCCCGACGCCGAGGGTGGCATTATTACTTTCAATGTCAAAGATGTATTTGCTCAAGACGCGGCCACCCATTTAAATTCCAAGGGCATTTGCGTGCGTTCGGGACAGCATTGCGCCAAGATTCTGATTGATTATTTAGGGGTTGTGGCTACCTTAAGATTCAGTTTATATTTCTATAACACGACTGACGAAATCGATGCCTTTATCGAAGCGTTAAAGACGGGAGGGGACTTCCTCGATGCCTATTTCACTTGATGCCAACATGATGCGCCAAATCATCATGGATCATTATGAGCACCCCCGTAATAAACGGACGCCCAGCGATCCCCGTTACGAAGCCATCCATATGGATTCGGTTTCCTGCGTCGATAATATTTTTGTCTACCTTTTGCTTGAAAATGACGATGTAACTGACTGCGCTTTTGATGGAGTCGCTTGTGCGATTTCTACCGCCTCCACGTCGATCATGACCGAATTATTACTCGGCAAAACTCGCGCTCAAGCTTTGCACATTATCGAACAATATTTAGCGATGATCCACGAACGACCATACGACCCCGATTTGCTTGATGAAGCCATTGTATTTATGAATACGCACAAGCAAGCCGCCCGCATTAAATGCGCCACGATTGGGTGGAACGGGGCAAAGGAAATTTTAGAAAGACATCACCATGAATAAAGATAAGCTTCTCAACGAATACAAATACGGATTCAAGGATGCCGACACTTCTGTTTTAAAAACGCCGCTTGGGTTAAATGAAGAAGTGATTCGCATGATTTCGGCGCATAAAAACGAACCTGACTGGATGTTACAATTCCGGCTAAAAGCGCTCGCTTCCTTTAATAGTAAGCCGATGCCTTCATTTGGCCCCGATTTATCATTTTTAGATTTTGCTAGCTATACGTATTTCACCAGGCCCTCAGAGGGCGAAAAAACATCCTGGGAGGATGTCCCTTTGACAATTAAAAATACGTTTAACAAATTAGGAATTCCGGAGGCCGAGCAGAAATATTTAGCGGGCGTTACCGCTCAATACGAATCGGAAGCCGTTTACCATAATATGCTTCAAGAAGTGGAAGATACAGGCGTTATTTTTCTATCCACGGATATGGCGGTAAAACTCCATCCTGAACTTGTGAAAAAATACATCAATACCGTTGTCCCCTACACCGATAATAAGTTTTCCGCGCTTAATAGCGCCGTATGGTCGGGCGGATCATTTATCTATGTTCCCAAGGGCGTACAGCTCGAAAAACCGCTACAATCGTATTTTAGAATCAACTCGGAGAAATCCGGCCAATTTGAACGGACGCTGATCATCGTTGATGAAGGGGCCAGCGTCAATTATATCGAGGGGTGCACAGCCCCGATTTACGATAAGGATTCGCTCCACGCGGCCGTGGTGGAAATCATCGTCCATAAAGGCGCTACTTGTCGCTATACCACAATCCAAAATTGGTCGACTAACATCGTCAATTTAGTGACTAAACGGGCGTATTGCCATGAAGATGCGAAGATGGAATGGATCGATGGCAATATCGGTAGCCAAGTTAATATGAAATATCCGGCAGTCATCCTTGGTGGTCGTGGGAGTCGTGGGACTTGTATCACGATTGCTGTCGCTAATAAGGGGCAACATCAAGACGCAGGCGCTAAAATGATTCACATCGCACCAGATACCTCCTCGACGATTATTTCAAAAACAATTGTTAGGAATGGCGGTATTTCTAATTACCGCGGGCTTGTATCAATTGGCCCAAAAGCTACAAATGCGAAAAGTCATGTCGAATGCGACACATTGATTTTTGATAACGAATCAAAAAGCGATACTGTACCGCGTAATGAAGTTTTCAATAACGATTCATTTATCGAACACGAAGCAACGGTTAGCCGCATTAACGAAGAACAATTATTTTATTTAATGTCGCGCGGCCTAAGCGAGAGCGAAGCCACCCAAATGATTATTATGGGTTTCATTGAGCCATTCTCACGCGAGCTTCCCATGGAATACGCGGTTGAATTGAACCAACTGCTCAAACTCAATATGGAAGGCAGTGTTGGATGAACGATTTTGATGTCATCGTCGTGGGTGGTGGCCATGCTGGTCTCGAAGCCGCTTTTGCCAGTGCTCATCTAGGAGCGAAAACGCTCCTTTTAACTTTAAATATAAAGATGATGGGCAACATGCCGTGTAATCCTTCAATTGGGGGCTCGGCCAAAGGGATTGTTGTGCGTGAAATTGATGCCCTTGGCGGCATGATGGGGATAGGGGCCGATCATACTTATCTTCAAATGAAGATGCTTAATACCGGTAAAGGTCCGGGCGTTCAATGCTTGCGATCGCAAGCCGATAAATTGGCTTATCCCGCCTATATGCAAAAAATGGCGTTGCACACGCCGAATCTAACAGTCATGGAGGCTAGTGTGGTTGATTTGCTTCATGATGATAGTCATGTCTTTGGAGTGATATTGAGCGATGGTACCTCGATTCAATCAAAAGCCACAATACTAACCACGGGTACATTCATGGAGGCCCAAATATTACGTGGTCACCATGCTTATAGTGGCGGTCCCGATGGTGAAAAACCTTCGCTTGGTCTATCGCCAAACTTAGCAAAGATGGGAATTGAACTATTTAGATTAAAGACGGGGACACCCCCGCGGATTAAACGCGATTCCATCGACTTTTCGAAAATGACACCGCAAAAAGGGACTGATGCTAAGCTAGCTTTTTCTTATGATACGGACACCTTTGTTCCCCTTGAAGAACAAGAACTTTGCTATCTGATTTATACACAACCGGAAACGCATCGCCTCATTAACGAACATCTTTCTGATTCTGCGCTATTCTCGGGTTTGGTCACCGGAGTTGGTCCGCGGTATTGCCCCAGCATTGAGGATAAAATCGTTCGATTTGCGGATAAGAGTCGCCACCAACTATTCCTTGAACCAGAATCACGCGAGACGGATTCCATGTATTTACAAGGATTTTCAACTTCGATGCCCGAAGATATCCAAGAACAAATGGTCCATTCTTTGCCAGGTCTTGAGCAGGCGGTCATTTTAAAATATGCCTATGCGATTGAATACGACGCGCTTGTCCCAACACAATTTTTACCTTCGCTTGAACTTAAAAAGTGGCCGGGTTTATTTGGCGCCGGTCAGATTATTGGCACATCCGGCTACGAAGAAGCCGCGGGTTTGGGTCTTATGGCAGGGATAAACGCGGTTAGAAAAATAAAAAATTTAGCACCATTTATCTTACGACGCGACAAGGCTTATATCGGGGTAATGATTGACGACCTGGTCACTAAAGGGACATTAGAACCATACCGCCTTTTATCATCGCGCGCGGAATATCGCCTCTTACTGCGCCATGATAATGCTGACTTAAGACTGAGGGAAATGGGCTATGAACTTGGCCTGATCAACGAAGAGAGATATGGAAGATTCCTTAAAAAGAACGAGGATTTGCGAACTATTTTTCAAATTATTAACAATACCACGATTAGGAATCATAAAGCAATTAACGAGTATTTAGTTAATTTGGGAAGTCAAGCGCTCAATGGGGGCATTAATGCCGCCGAGCTATTGCGACGCCCCGAAATCGACTTAAGATCTTTGCTTCAATTCGTTTCCATTCCTCCTGAAATCGATTTATCGGATACTTTGATTGAACAATTGGAAGTCATGATTAAATATGAAGGCTACATTCAAAAGCAAGACAAGCAAGCGCAAAAGATTACTAAGCAGGAAAGTATCATGATCCCACCCACGCTCGATTATGCCATGCTTGATGGATTGGCGATTGAAGCGCGGCAAAAATTAGCGAAGATTCAACCCTTGACAATTGGCCAAGCAAGCCGGATTTCGGGCGTCAACCCTAGCGATATCGCGATGCTCGTCTTATACTTAAAGCGGAACAGCATCAATGGATCGACTTCAATTTGAAAATTGGATTAAATCTCAATTTGAGAAAGTGAGCGATGAACAGCTTGCTAATTTTGATTTGTATTACCATTTGTTGACCGCGAAGAATAACGACATTAATTTATTAAGTCGGACCACTGGCCTCGACATTTATGAAAAGCATTTTTCCGACTCATTATTGTTTTCCTTGCCCGAATCTTTACGGGGAAAAACAATCATTGATTTAGGTTCTGGAGCGGGATTTCCTGGCATTCCTTTAAAAATCATGTATCCCGATAACTATATCTACCTACTTGAACCAACAAGGAAACGGGCTGATTTTTTAAAGGTAGTCATCGCAAAGCTAAATCTCAAAAAGATTGAAGTCATCAATGAACGGGCTGAAGACTTTGTCGCTTCATCACGTGAAATGTTTGATGGGCTTGTCGCGCGCGCGGTGGCTCCCTTGAACATCCTCTTAGAGTTAGCATCACCGCTTGTGAAAGTTGGAGGATTGGTCTTGGCATACAAAGGCGAACGCGCCGATCAAGAATTGATCGAAGCGGATATGGCCCTAAAAGTATTGAATTTAAAAGTGACTCATCAATTAACAAGTCATCTTCCCACGCTTCAACACACGCGCAATTTACTAATTTTTGAAAAAGAAGCACCAACGCCGATTCGCTACCCACGCTTATACGCGGCGATAAAAATCCGGCCGTTATAAAAACGTAAAAACGCACTTTCATTACTATGCTATAATCTTATTTGTTAAATACTTATGGCTAAAATCATCGCAATCGCTAATCAAAAGGGCGGAGTTGGAAAAACGACTTCGGCTATTTCATTATCGTCTTCACTTGCCCATTTTAATCGGCGCGTCTTATTGCTCGATATGGATCCCCAAGGTAATTCTTCGCGCGGCGTGGGTACTGACGTTTCTGTAATTTCCCGCAGTATCTATGACGCCTTGTTGAAAGGTGTCGATATTAATAAAGTGATTCGTAAAACGCCGATGAAAAATCTAGAGTTGATTCCCGCTAATCTTAAACTCGCAGGCACAGAAGCCGAATTGAATAGCACGAATGGCGAACCATATTTTTTATTGAAGAACGCCCTGATTAACCTTAAAAAAGACTACGACTACATCATCATCGATTGTCCGCCTTCATTAGGGTTATTATCTCTAAACGCCCTCGTGGCCAGTCATTCGGTTTTAATCCCTGTTCAATGCGAATATTTTGCGATGGAAGCCGTCGCCCAAATTTTAGCGACCATCAGCCGCATCCAAACTAATTACAATAGCGAATTAATGATTGAGGGGTTCCTCTTAACGATGTATGACCCGCGGACTCGTTTAGGCACCGAAATTTCCACACAAGTTCGTGGTTTATTTAAGGAAAATACCTTTATCACCCAAATCCCTCGCAATATTTCGCTTCCAGAAGCTTCGGCTCGCGGCATTCCAATCACCTTATATCGCCCGACATCATCAGGAAGCCTCGCTTATTTAAGCCTTGCCAAAGAAGTGCTTGACCATGAAACGTAAACCTTCATTACTGCGGGACGATTTAGCAACGCTCGTGAAGCGGTTTGCTTCTACGGATGTGGTGGAAACGATGGCTCGTCAGTACGCCAATAACGTGCCAAAACAGCTTCCCCTCGCCCTCATCATTGATAATGAGCGCTTAAAACATTTAAAAATCCCGCATCTCGAGTTACAAAAAGCCGCCCTTGCCATTGACACAAATCGCGATGTTGCCCCGATTATTGTTCGTCCTATCGCTGATAAATTTGAAATTGTGTTGGGCCGACGGCGATATCACGCCGCCCTAGAAGCCCAACTCCCCTTCGTTTCCGCCATTATCCAACCATTTGCAGAAGATGAAATGATGCTGACGATAATTGCTAATTTGCGCCAATCGCGCGATAGCAATGCCTTATCGATTGCCACTCTTTGCAAAGCGTTACAACAAGAATTTGGTTATACGCAACAGGCGCTTTCTCTGGTGGCTCATGTGTCGCGACCGACGATTGCAAATTTGATGCGCTTGCTAAAACTTCCCACAGAAGTACAACGCCAATTGATGAAAGGTGACATAAGTTATGGTCATGCCCGAGCTTTGATTAATTTAGAACCCGCGGCTATCAATAAAATCGTTCCTCGTTTATTAGCTGAGCAATGGTCGGTCCGTCAGTTAGAAACAATAATTCGTTTAATGGATGGTCATGAATTTGAAGAGGCGATTTCCATTGTTTGCAATAAGGAATTCGCCAATCTAACAGTCGAAAAGAAACGGGTTATTGTGAGTTTTTCTAGCGAAAAAGCCTGCTTAAAGTTTGTTAAACGCTTACATAAACAAAAAATATTGTAAATATTAGCCACCGCTATATAATGAATATGACTTCAGGGTCGGGTGCGATTCCCAATCGGCGGTATACCCCGCGAGCTTCAAGCAGGAACTAGTGCAATTCTAGTGGCGACAGTAAAGTCTGGATAGAAGAAGTCAGCGCTTTTCGACCCGAAGTGGGTCTTTTTTTATCGATAGGAGCGCTTTATGAAAAAAAGTGTCATAAACTGGTCGCTGACGACGAAAGTGATGGCGCGCACCGCCATCTTTGGGGCGATTACCACCATCTTGTATGTGGTACCGCTATTTCAATTTAAACTACCCATCTTTCCGTTTTTCCTTGAATTACATTTTGACGAGGTCCCAATATTTATCGCCGGCTTCGCTTATGGTCCCCTTACTTCGATTCTAATCACGATTGTGAAGACGTTGATTAAATTGCCTTTTTCACAGACGGCGATGGTCGGCGAATTAGCCGATTTATTCTACACGCTTTCGTTTGTGCTTCCCGCGGTTATCTATTACCGAAAACACCGCCATCTCAAGGGCGTGCTGATTGGGTTTGGATTGGGTTTTATAATGCAACTAATCGTCTCCTCACTATTTAACGCCTTTTTCATGATTGATTTCTATTTGTTCTTATATCCCTTCTTAACGCCGGAGAGTTTGCTCGCCGCCGTGCAAGCGACCAATCCACGCATTGTCGATATTCATTGGACGCTTGTCCTGTATGGCATTTTGCCATTTAACCTCGTTAAGAATATGCTCGTGATTATCATAACGTTCTTAACTTATAAACGCGTTCATCAATTGTTCTACCGCTTTTAAGACAAAATAAAAACTCGGACCTGACAAGACCGAGTTTTTTAATCACAGTTAACCAACGATAATCGCTGATGTCGGGCAACTGCCGACTGCTTCTTCGACCGCGTCTTCCTCACCATCGGGAATTTCATCGACGATCGCCTTCATCTTGCCATCATCGTCCCAATCAAAGGTCGCTGGACTGATCGAGTTGCATAAACCGCAACCGATGCAAGCGTCATTATCAATTCGTACTTTTTTGCCCATACGAGTGACCTCCTATATGCCATTAATTATATGAAAGTCATGGTCATAATGCAACAATGCATAAAAGGCGAACATTTCTTTTTTTCTCTATCAATGAGACAATTTTTCATATAAAATACTTTAAGAGGTAGCGATCATTGGCACAACTGACGCGCACGGTTAAATATCGAACTTACCGTGCCAAGATTAAACAAATGGTAGACTCGCACCTACCTTCTGGTTTAGAAGAAGCCATTTCCGCACCTCAAGAAGCCAATAAACCTGATGTAAACGGAATTTCACGTTCTACAACGAGTCTTAATGTCAGTGAAATTATCCGAGCGACACAAGAAATCGGTGGGCAACCCATCGTCGATATGGAGATGGTCGAAAAGAAAATTAAACGCCGCTTCATCCTTAAGGTGGTGTTATCTTGTTTGGCTGCCGTCGCTCTTTTATTAATTCTATATATTATTGTCGTTTAAGGGGGAAAGGCCATAATGATAAATCGAATCAGCATTGCCATTGATGGCCCAGCAGCCGCTGGAAAATCCACCGTCGCGAAACTTGTCGCCGCGCGACTGGGATTTACCTATATCGATACGGGCGCGATGTATCGCGCCTTTACATATTTTGTATTGAAACGAGGCATCAATCCAAAGGATGAGCAAGCTTGTGACGCTTTAATTCCGGAAGTTCATATTCAATTAAAACCTGGGGGAGTAGTCTTGTGTAATGATGAAGATGTCACCCATGCCATCAGAGAAGTTGATGTATCAAGCAATGTATCCGATATCGCCTCATATAAGCAAATTCGTCTCGCGTTAGTCGATCAACAACGCGCGATGGCTAAAAATTCTTCCGTCGTTATGGATGGTCGTGACATCGGCACCTATGTGCTTCCCGATGCCGATATCAAGATTTTCCAAATCGCCTCCGTGGAAACGCGCGCCGTGCGCCGTTATGAAGAGAATTTATCGAAAAACATCGCCTGTACGCTGGAAAGCGTCGAAGAAGACTTACGCCGCCGCGATTATATCGATTCCCACCGTGATTTTGCCCCATTAAAGCCGGCTCCCGATTCAATTTTAATCGACACTTCATTTATGAGTGTGGAAGAAGTTGTCGAACGCATTATTGACATTATCGCTCGAAAGTTATCTGGATTAACAAAATGATTAGTGGCGTCCTAGCGATTGTCGGCAGCCCCAATGTCGGCAAATCAACGCTATTTAATCGTATTATTGGGGATCGCGTGGCCATTGTTGATGATGTGCCGGGCCTTACTAGGGACCGCCTTTATGGTCGCGCCAATTGGTTATTGAAAGATTTCCGCGTTATCGACACGGGCGGCATTCAACTTGAAAATGTGGGTTACCAAACTGAAATTCGTGCTCAAGTGACGATAGCCATCGAAGAAGCTGATGTCATCTTGTTTGTGGTGGATGGTAAGGTCGGTCTTTCACGCGATGACAACATGGTCGCCAAGATGCTTTACAAATCCAAAAAGCCGGTTGTTCTCGCCGTTAATAAGATTGACGATGGCCAATTTCTTGGTGATGTTAATGATTTCTATCAATTGGGATTTGGTGATCCGATTGCGGTTTCTTCCACCCATGGTATTGGGGTGGGCGATGTGCTTGACGCCGTCATCAAATTGATGCCCGATAAATTATTAGAGGAATATGAAGGCAGCATTTGTTTTGCCCTAATAGGTCGACCCAATGTCGGAAAGTCAAGTTTAGTCAATGCCATATTAGCGACTGACCGCGTCATCGTGAGTTCTGAAGAAGGAACTACCCGGGATGCGATTGATACCCCATTTAGGCGCGAAGGACGCGACTATGTGGTGATTGATACAGCGGGGCTCAAAAAGCGTGGCCGTATTTTTGAATCAGTCGATAAATATGCGGCGCTTCGAGCCTTAAAAGCCATCGATCGCAGCGATGTCGTCTTGCTTTTAATTGATGGGGAAGAAGGAATTCGCGAGCAAGATAAGCATGTGGCCGGTTATGCTTTTGAAGCCCACAAAGCGATAATCGTCGTGGTCAACAAATGGGATTTAGTCACCAAAGATCAAAACGCGATGGCCGATTTTTCGATTAAAGTGCGCGATGAATTTAAGTTTTTGGATTACGCTCCAATCGTATTTGTATCGGCAAAAAACAAAACGCGGATTAAAACGATTTTCGATAGTATCATTTTGGCTTATGAAGGATATACGACACGTGTCGCCACGAGTTTGTTGAATGATATTATTCAAGACGCACAAATTATAAATCCAACCCCACACTTCAATGGCGGTCGCCTCAAAATTTATTACGCCAATCAAGTCGATATCAAGCCCCCGACATTCGTTTTATTCGTAAATAATCCCGACTTTATGCACTTTTCATATAAACGATATATTGAAAATCGCCTGCGGGATACCTTCCATTTTGAAGGATCACCGATTCACATCATTACAAGGATGCGAAAATAACATGAAAATTGCCATCATCGGAACTGGAGCATGGGCGACGGCGCTGGCCCAAGTGTTAAGCGATAACGGACATAGTCCCTTAATGTATGGGATTGAAGCGAGCCAGGTCGAGGATATCAATCATTTCCATCGTAATGGGGCATATTTTGGACCACTGGTGATTCACCCTTCCATCAAGGCCACAAGCGACTTATCGCTTGCGCTCAAAGAGGCAAAAGTGGTAATTCTTTGCGTGCCAAGTGGCGCGATGAGCAAGGTGTGCCTTACTTTAAACGAAGCTTTAGATCACCGGGTCACACTCGTTAACGCCACCAAGGGCTTTACTGATAAAAACGAGCGCATGAGCACGATTATTAAATCATCGATTAATCGTGAAAAGCGCTACCCGCTTGTTTCGCTAATTGGACCAAGCCATGCCGAAGAAGTAATCCAGCGGCATCTTACGGCGATCACGGCGACCTCAAAAAGCAAACGACGGGCCGCAATTGTCGCCACGATATTTTCAAACCCATATTTCCGCGTCTATATTCAAAAAGATGAAGTGGGCGCCGAAATTGGCGTCGCCATGAAAAATGCCATTGCCATTGCTAGTGGCATTATCGAAGGATTAGGGTTGGGCGATAACGCGCGGGCGGCCTTAGTCACGCGCGGACTATCAGAAATGACGATTTTTGGTCGTCATTTTGGAGGCAAACTTAAAACATATTTGGGTTTAACTGGTCTTGGCGACCTAATCGTGACCTGCTATTCATTCCACTCCCGAAACTTCAAGGCCGGCCTTGCAATCGGAAAAGCCGATGACGCCACAAATTTTTTAGCCACCAATAAAACGACGGTGGAAGGGATACGCGCTGCGAAGACAATTTATGAGTTAGCCTTAAAGCATCATATTGACACACCCATCGTCAATGCGGTGTACGCCGTTCTTTATGAAGGCGCTCAGCCAAGCATCATGATTAACAAATTGATGCAACGGCCTCTAAAAGAAGAATAATTCGCCTACAAGACGATATTATTTTAATTATTTACTGGCAAAACTATTGTTAATGGTTTCTTTGTGTGCTACTTTACCATTATCATAGGAGGAACATATGAATAAATTAGATCTAGTCAGCGAAGTCGCTCTCAAGACTCACTTGAGCAAAAAAACTGCTGAAGCGGCCGTCGAAGCCGTGTTTGAACTAGTCGAAAAGTCATTAGTGAAGGGCGTTCCCGTCAAAGTGTCGGGATTTGGCACGTTTGAAATCCGTCATCGCAAAGCCCGCGTCTATGTGAAACCGCGGACCACCAATAAGATTTCAGCCCCCGCCACCAAAGTCATCGCTTTCAAACCATCCAAGGCTTTGAAAGAAAAAATCAAATAAACTTGATATCTTGTCGTTAAGAGGACTCCGGTCCTCTTTTTTTATTTAATTATGACGATAATTCGTTTAAGATTGAAGCGATGGAACTCAGTGTATTTACCGACCTTGCCACGCTTTTTCATAAAAATGGGTTTCGCTTGTATTTAATCGGAGGTACCTCTCGTGATTATTTACTGAATTTACCGATTGATGATTTTGACATGGTTACTGATGCCACCCCCGCGAACATGGAAACATTTCTTCATGACGCTGATTATCGTTTTGCCCATTATGGCAACGTAAAACTGCGGTTCAATAATCACAAAATCGACATTACGACGCTTCGCCAAGAAAGTGGATATAAGGATTATCGCCATCCCCAGTCAATTCAGTTTGTGAGCGCTATTGAACAAGATTATGCGCGGCGCGACTTCACGATTAACGCTTTATATATTGATTCAGACATGAAAATATATGATTTTGCCGATGGCTTAGCGCACTTAAAGGAAAAGCGCATCGTGATGATTGGGGAACCATATTTAAGGATTCAAGAAGATCCTTTGAGAATTTTGCGAGCGCTGCGATTTCACATGCGCCTGGGCTTTGATATTGATGAACCATTAAAACAAGCGATCATTCACAATATCGATATGCTTGCATACATTACTCCCGCCAAGGTTAACGCCGAGATCAATAAGATGCTTCACATTGACGAAGAGCAAACAAAACATTTGCTTAATTCATTTGGGATACAGGAAGCCTATTGATTAGTGTAAGATATTTAATATGGAAACGACACTAGCCGCGGTCGATTACCGCTATTTATTACTCGAAAATTATAAACGAATGGGTTTGAGTGAACACCATCTCACCGCTATTTTGCTAATTGATCATTTAATAACCCAAGGGACACCATTTGTGACGGCCGATTTATTGGCCTTAAAAATGACGCTGCCTTTAGATGATATTGACAAGTTACTAGTGGAACTTGTAAACATGGACTTGCTTGAATACGACAATTCCGGTAACACCATGAAAACAACGCTTAATCCGTTGAAGAAACGCTTATATCGCGAGTTTCAATTGACGGTCATCAAGCAAAGCGAAGAAAACGCCCGTGAAGAATTTGCGACTTCGATTAGCAATATCTATGCCTTGTTTGAAAAAGAATGGGGCCGGACTTTATCACCGTTAGAATTCAGTCGCATTCGCGAATGGATTAGCTTTGGATATCCGGACAATGTCATTATTGAAGCCCTTCATGAAGCTAGCGCCAATCATAAGCAATCGATCCGTTCGGTCGATAAGATTTTATTAAAACGCACAGCTCGTAACGATGTCGCTAAAGAAGGCTATTCAGCGGTATCTGAGCAATGGGAAAAAGATATCGAAAAAACAATCGCCATCGCTCAAACAAAATGGCTTGATGATGACGAATGAAACGCTTACTCGCATTCTAACTTATTTTGATGAAATTCTTCCCGAGGCGGGTTGCGAATTAAACTATCGGCAACCCCATGAACTTTTAATCGCGGTGATGTTATCGGCCCAAACTTCCGATGCATCTGTAAATAGAGTAACTCCAATTCTTTTTTCCCGTTTCAATAGTGTTGAAGCATTGGCTCAAGCCGATCGCGAAGAAGTTGAAACGATCATAAGATCAATTGGCCTATTTAAAACAAAGGCTAAAAATATCATCGCGGCCATGAGGATGATGCAAGAAAGGTTTTCAGGAGCAGTACCAAGCGACAAAGCATTTTTGACCTCACTGCCCGGGGTGGGAATAAAAACGGCCAATGTCGTGCGCGCCGAGCTATTCCATATTCCCGAAATCGCTGTCGATACCCATGTCACGCGTATCGCTAAACGGTTAGGTTTTGTGAAAATGAGCGATGATGTGACGACGATCGAAAAAAAATTACGCAAACGATTGCCAATCGAACGCTATATTAAAACCCATCATCAAATGATTCATTTTGGCCGATATTATTGTCAAGCGCGGGGAATGAAGTGCGCTCATTGTCCATTAGTGGATATTTGCCGCGAAAAGAACAAGAATTTAGCGGTTGAAAAATAACTCATCAACCGCTTTTAAATAATCAAGTCGCGGCGTGAAACCCTCATTGATCTGAAAACCTTTTTCTTGTATAAAAGCTAACGGTATCGATTGTCTGATCGCGGTGTTTTTGAAGTTAATCACCTCTTGGGCTGGAAGGATGAAACTCGCCCCAAGCGTGGTGAAGCGAATGATAAAAAAGGCCAGGCCACCTTGGTCAATGACACGTTGAAGATGCTCGTATTGATGCAAGAAGATGTTGCTTAATGGAAACGAACTGGAAGACAATGTGCTTTTGGCTTCAAAGTCGAGATATTTGCCTCGATAAATGCCGTTATAGTCAGTCGTTGACTGCTTTTCAAAATAAGCGTCGGTGATGCGGGCACCCTTCGAATAATCGACTCTAACAACATTAATAGGCGTCGGTCTTTTCGTTATCAGGGCAATATTTTTCTCATTATAATAGTCATTTGATAGATTGAGATCATGTTCTAACGACATGCCACGATTAGCGGCAGTACTGACTAATCGGCCTGTTTTGGCCTTAATGGTTGGGGAAACGCTTCCAAGAGGATACTTAATCATTCAATGTATTCCCTGATTAACTTCTTGAAGTCAGAGGCAGTTACGTCCTCATCATTAACTAATTGTTTAATGATGGTGAGAACAGGGTCGGGGAGGTGGCGCATTTGTGTGAGCACCCTTAGGTATTGGTCGAAAATAATGTCTTGCCGTTTATAGCAACTTTTATATAGCTTGACAAGATTGCGGGCATCATCGAGGGGATTATGCATTATCCCATCAAATGAAAGTTCGAAAACCTTTAAATAGTTATTGAGCGACAAGGGATTGTTTTGATCATCTTTGATGAATTGGGAAAGGAACGACGATAAATCAAGGTGCTGTTTGACGATATGTTTGGCGATTGTTTCGTCGGCTTCCGGAGTGTGAAGTAGCGATTGCATGATAATGCGGACATCGTGAGTGCCAAATGTCACAAACGTTGTTTTATCAAACATCGAGCCGCAGTAATTTTTGATGGCTTGCAATGCTTCCCCATAAGTAATGCCCTCGCTTTCGAGTTGCTCTTTGGTGATGCTGGTCAACTTTTTGACAAAACTTCCAATTGAATTTTTGGGTTTGACATAACGCTTGATACCCTTGTATGTTTTTTGAATCGATCCATCGACGTTTAACACGGCTTTGACTGCGCCAAAAGCAATCATTTCATGGCTAAATTGCGTACCCTCGAGATCGAGAAATAATAGATGGCGGTGATGGTGAAGTTGACGGGTAAGTGCTTTCATATTTAACTTTTTCAGTATATCACTAATTAATAGGATGGCGTGGGCAAAAATAAGCGATTAAGCGTTTCTAAAATTGTAAAGAACCCTTAATTGATATATAATATCAACTCGAGGTCATTTAGCGCATGAGTTATAAAAACACCTTAACAAGCAGTGAAATATTGGCGAAAAAATTTCGGGCCAACGTCAAAGGCTACGATGCCGATGAAGTCGATGCTTTCCTTGATGGGGTGTTAGAAGAATTCCGTCACTACGAAGATTTTCTTAAAAACGAATTGCCCGCGCTAGAAAAAGATGGAGCAAAACTGGAGAGTCTCTCCAAAAAAAATCAAGAACTGGAAATCGAATTAGCGGTGCTCAAAGAAAAATTTAATGGATTAACACGGCACGATACCCTTGACGTGAATCAAAATAACCTCGAACTCCATAAGCGGATTAGCCTCCTTGAAAAGGCTTTATATCGATTAGGACAAGATCCGACAAAAATTAAGTAGTTGCCGACCCGGATGATTGCTGGCGTAAGCTAGAGGAAAGTCCATGCTCGCACGGGCTGTGATGCCCGTAGTGATTGTGCTAACGGAAACGATAACGTTAGGTATATGGGAGCATATAACGGCGGCGCAAGGCCTAAGTCGCAAGATATGGCGGCGCGCCTTAAAGTGCCACAGTGACGCAGTCTAGTAGGAAACTCTAGAATGGAACGCGGTAAACCCCACAAGCGAGAAACCCAAATTTGGTAGGGGAAGTTGATGAAGGGAAGCGAACCATCATCATCATGCAATGCATAGATAAATAATCGTCCTTGACAGAACATGGCTTACAGGGTCGGCTACTCAAAAAAAGAATTATGAATTTACCAAACAAAATTACAATCGGTCGCGTCGTGATGGTGGGAATTCTCATCATCCTTTTAGGGCTTCCTTATCAAGCTTTAAACATTCCAATTCCAATTTTATTTGGCGATATTAATTTAATTTATCTGATTGGGGTCATCATTTTTTTGATTGCCAGCTTTTCAGATTTTCTTGATGGCTACATCGCAAGAAAATATAATTTAGTTACTAATTTTGGCAAGTTCATGGATCCAGTTGCCGATAAAGTGCTTATCGATGCGGCATTAATTTTCTTAATGATTCGTCCTTTATGGGCCGCTCCAACGCAGATTACGGTGGCCCCGATTATCGTCATCATCTTCATCGCTCGCGATTTAATTGTCGATGCGATGCGTTTAGTGGCAAGCAGTCGTAAAATCGTGGTAGCCGCCAATATTTTTGGAAAACTTAAGACCGTTGCCCAGATGATGGCGGTCACATTCGTTTTTCTAAACGATTTTCCATTTTCATACCTAAATTTACCAGCCTTTTTAACAATTACGGATTTTCTCCTTTATATTGCGGCCGCTTTATCAATTACCTCGGGGGTCATCTATATTTATCAAAATAGAAAGGTGTTTCACGACTAATGGTTAACGTCGCTCATATTTTGAAATTAGCTAAAGCGAAGAAGTTGACGATTGGGGCGGTGGAAAGCCTCACCGGCGGCTTATTATTAGCGACACTGACTTCAGTTTCAGGGGCATCAAAGGTAATTAAGGGCGGACTAGTCACCTATACGCGCGAAGAAAAAGAAAAGCTCCTTCACATATCACATGTAAAAATCGCTAAATATGGCGTTATCAGCGAACAAGTCGCATTTGACATGGCAAAAATGGGGCGGTATCGGCTCAATGTCGACATTTGTGTGGCCCTAACCGGTAATGCCGGACCAAAAGTCATGGAAGAAAAACCTCGCGGTTTATATTACCTGGCGATTGCCACTCCTCATGAAGTCCAAGTCATCGAAGTAATTGCTGCGGGAACTCGCACCCAAGTACGGCGCGCATGTGTTACTCGTGCCCTTGAAGAATTAGAAAATACTTTATTGAAGCAAGTCGCTTAACTAATTTTGAAATCAACTCCATATTAACTAATAGGAAGGTATATTTATGGCAAAAGAAACGAATGCGAAAGAAGTCGCTTTAGAAGAAGCGCTACGCGCGATTGAAAAGATGTATGGTAAAGGCGCCGTCATGAAACTTGGCGAACGACCGAACACCGATATCGATACGATTCCATCAGGCTCGATCGCTCTTGATTTCGCCCTTGGCGTAGGCGGTTATCCAAAAGGTAGAATCGTGGAAATATATGGTCCTGAATCCAGTGGTAAAACAACTCTGGCCCTCCATGCGATTGCCGAGGCCCAGGCACGCGGTGGCCGCGCGGCGTTTGTCGATGCTGAGCACGCGATTGATCCGGTGTATGCCAAACGGCTCGGAGTCAATATTGATGAACTGATTTTATCGCAACCCGATAATGGCGAACAGGCGCTTGAAATCGTGGAAATGCTCGCGCATTCTTCGGCAATTGATGTCATTATTGTCGATAGTGTGGCTGCGCTTGTCCCCCAAGCGGAACTCGATGGCATCATGGCCGATAATCAAGTTGGCCTTCAAGCGCGGTTAATGAGCAAGGCGATGCGCAAACTTGCCGGCGTCTTAAATAAATCTAGTTGTACAGTTATCTTTATTAATCAATTGCGCGAAAAGGTTGGCATTATGTATGGTAACCCCGAAGTCACTAGTGGCGGTCGTGCGTTAAAATTCTACGCTTCGGTTAGAATCGATATTCGTCGCGCCGAAGCGATTAAATTAGGCGATCAAATCATTGGCAATTCTGTCACCATTAAGATTGTTAAAAATAAAGTGGCACCTCCATTTAAATCATGCAAAGTCGACCTTATTTTTGGGGAAGGTTTTTCGAAGACCGGCGAAGTGCTTGATTTAGCGACCGATCTAGGTCTCATCAAAAAAATGGGTTCCTGGTATGAAGTCGATGGAACAAGGATGGGGCAAGGACGAGAAACAGCCAAGCAATTTCTCAAAGACAACCCCGAATTATTGAATCGTCTCATCGGACAAATAAAAACCGGCGAGACCATTTAACTAACAAGAGCCATCACGGCTCTTTTTTATTACAGGAAGTATTATCAAGATGGTGTAAGCATGATAAAATAACTTCGAGGTTACGTCATGGATTATCAAAAAAACTATTTATACTTCAAGAATCCACGCAAATTCAATGTGTGGTGGCTCATCTTTTTCCTTCTAGTCGCTGGTGGCCTGGGATATGTCACTTTTAGCGGACTCAATCCCTATACATTAATCGGTTATATACTATCCGGCGTTTTCTTATTGATTGGCATCGCCTTTGGCGCAATATTTCCGCTTCGCGTTCACATTAAGGATGGATTTATCGATAAGCAAGTGCGGAATGCTGTGGTCATGTTTGAAAAGATGGCCCTTGAGCAACTTAAAATCACACCTGTTGCCAAAGATGGTCTGAAAACCATCCGTTACTATGACTTTGTCGAGACGACCAAATATCAAGACATCGAAATTTTATCGCGCGTTGGCAGTGATGAAAAACGGCGCACGTCGCATTGCCGCTTGGTTTGTTATTTCTTTACGGAAAGCAAATTCATCACATATCACTACGAATTTTCATTAATTCGTCCGTGGTTAGCGGAAGGTTATACCAATTACTATTATTCAGAAATCGCTTCAAAAGAAGTTCATGAAGTGAACACCGAGAACAATCCTTACTTACAAATGGTTTCTTTTACGAAGAAATAAATAGCGATTCATCTCGATTTTTAAAAGATCTTGAAGACGTTTTATCGCGCTTGGATGATAAAAAACGCTGCGGCATCGCTTTTAACTATGAACCCATGCTCGCTAGCGCCTTACGATTGAACGCGATGAAGAAGTGCTTGAGGGTACGCTTGAAAACCGCCAATCGCTGGATTTGCGGGAAAGTGTATCCCGAAGTAATTGGCGATTTGGCTAATTATCGCGTCAAAATGCCAACACCCAATTGTCGCTATTATCTTGAAGGTGGACTAGTAATGACTAACGCTTCCAATATGCACCTTGGCGCCATCAAATTGTGGTTTTCATAAACCATTTGATTGACTATTTTAATTAGCAACACTTTCGATTGGTTTTTATTGGTTTTTATGACAATTTTTGCTATTGTATTTATGTATCAATAGATACTTAATATAAATTCAAAAATCGCCTCCATTAATTCAAGCTTTGCTTGTAACACATAATTAGAGAAATCCGTTTTTTTTGGACGGAACGATTTTTGGGTAATATGGCAATTGCCATTTTAAGTAATTTATCGGTCGGGTCATCACGACCAATTAACCACGAAAGGAAATAATTATGGTTACTCTATCTTCAATGGATACCGGGCTCTCGATTGCCCTCATAATTATCGCGCTTTTCGTCGGCATTGGCGCCGGATTAGTCATTTACGCTCTCGTGCCATTCTTCAAAGCGAAGAAGGCGATGAAACAAGCGACAAAGATTATCCGTGACGCTGAAATTCGTAGCGAACATATCATAAAAAACAGTCAATTAGATGCCAAACAGTTGACCTATGAGATGAAGCAAGAAGCCGAGCGCGAAATTAAGGAACGAAAAGCGGAAGTTGCTGCCGCTGAAAACAAATTGCTGCAACGCGAACAAAGTATCGACCGGCGCGACGTCGCCCTCATCAGCAAGGAAAACTTGCTCGAAGAAAAATCCGAATCATTGTCTAATCGTGTCAAAGAAATCGAAAAGAAAGAGAAGACACTTCAAGAAAAACTCGATTCGATCATTGCGGAACTAGAAAAAGTATCACAAATGTCCATCAACGAAGCCAAGAGTGAAATCATGACCCGCGTTGAAAACAAACTAAGCAAAGAAATTGCTATTTTTATCAAAAATAAAGAGGATGAAGCCAAGGATACGGCGCTCCAGCAAGCGCAAGAAATCTTAGGCATTACCATCAACCGCTATTCACAAGAATTTACGACCGAACGCACTGTCAGCGTCGTCGCCCTTCCAAGCGATGAAATGAAAGGTCGCATCATCGGTCGTGAAGGTCGCAACATCCGCAGTCTTGAACAATTATTAGGTGTTGACCTCATCATCGATGATACCCCAGAAGTGATTACCGTCAGCAGTTTCGATCCAATCCGTCGCGAAATCGCGCGCAAGACATTAGAAACGCTGATTAAAGATGGCCGAATTCAACCAAGCCGGATTGAAGAAGTCGTTGAAAAAGCTAAAAAAGAAGTTGATGAATCGATCAAGACCGCTGGAAAAGAAGCGGCATTCCGCCTTGGTTTACCAACGATTCACCCCGAGTTATTAACGCTTGTGGGACGCATGAAATATCGGACCAGTTATGGTCAAAACGCTTATGACCACATCATTGAAGTCGCTAAACTCACCGGCATTATGGCCGCTGAACTTGGCCTTGATCAAACGTTGGCCAAGCGCGCTGGTTTACTCCATGATATCGGCAAAGCAATCGACTTTGAAATGGAAGGGAGCCATGTCGAACTCGGCGCTCGATTTGCCAAAAAGTATGGCGAGCCCGATGTCGTCATCAACGCGATTGAAAGCCATCATGGCGATGTCGATGTCAAATATGTGATTTCAAACCTGGTGATTGCGGCTGATACCTTATCCGCAGCCCGACCTGGTGCTCGAAGCGAAACACTTGAAAATTATATTAAGCGGCTTGAACAGCTTGAAAAGATTTGTAAATCACACGAAGGCGTTGCCCAATCGTATGCGATGCAATCGGGACGCGAAGTGCGCGTCATGGTCATACCTGAAAAAATCGATGATGTCGCTGCTTATAAATTAGCCCATGACATCCGTGAACAAATTGAAACTGAGATGACTTACCCTGGCCAAATCAAGGTCTCGGTCATCCGGGAATATCGCGCGGTAGAAACCGCCAAGTAGGACATGAAGAAAATTCTATTTATTGGCGATATTGTGGGTCAAAAGGGACGGCAAGCCGTCTCTTTTCACCTTCCCGCACTAATAAAAAAATACAAGACCGATTTTGTCATCGCCAATGGTGAAAATGCCACACACGGCAAAGGATTGATTGAACATCACTACGATGCTCTTATCGCTGAAGGTGTTGATTGTATTACGCTTGGAAACCATTATGACGCCAAATCGGAAATTAGAAAGTATCTTGATGGGGCTAATGGACTAATTCGCCCATACAATCTCATGAACGAATATCCAGGCATTGGCACGATGATTTTTAAAGATCGCGACTGGTCAATCCGCGTGACTAATCTTTTAGGCCAAGCATTTATGAGCGAAGAAGTAGCTAGTCCGTTTGATAGTCTCAAAAAAATTATCGAAACCGAGGAGCAGGCCGATATTCATATCGTCGATTTCCATGCGGAAGCGACGGGCGAAAAATACGCCCTAGCCCATGCCTTTGCTGGATCTATTAGCGCCCTCATCGGCACGCATACGCATGTCCAAACGCGCGATGCCCGCATCTTAAGTGGTGGTACTGGTTATCTTTCCGATGTGGGGATGACGGGACCTTATCATGGCATTCTTGGGGTTAAGGCCGAGAACATCATCGCCAAATTGTGGCATCAAGAAAAGACGGTTTTTACCCTTGATGAACAAAAAGAGGCGCTATTTTCGGCGGTGTTATTACAAATCGATGAGACGACTGGTCACACGATCGACATCACGCCGATATATCTAGTGGAGAAACTTTAATGGCAATCATTATCAAAGAAATGCCCGACCTTAGCAAAGCGCGGTCCCGTTTGCATCAAAGCGTCACGATTGTTCATGATGAAATCGCCGTGCCCGAACGGTTAAAAGCGATGGCTTTAGGTAAAACGTATTTTATTCGGACGTATGGTTGCCAAGCCAATGTCCGCGATGAAGAAACAATGCGTGGCTTGCTTGAAGAGGCGGGCTTTTCTAGCGTTGACAAGGAACAAGACGCTGATTTAATCATCCTGAATACATGCGCTGTTAGAGAAAACGCCGAAGACAAAGTGTTTGGAGAAATTGGTGTTCTTAAAGGGATTAAATCGACGAAAAAGGATATCGTCATCGCCATTGGGGGCTGCATGGTGCAACAAGCGCACATCGTCGCCACGATAATTGATAAGCATCGCCATGTCGATTTAATGTTTGGCACCCATAACATCCACCAACTACTCGACATGCTTGATGAAGTATATGTTTCGCGCAACCGCCTCATCGATGTCCCATCCATCCCTGTATCATCAAATGAAACGATGCCGGCAAAACGATTACATCGTTATAAGGCGTTTGTCAATATCATGTATGGCTGCGATAAGTTTTGCACCTACTGCATCGTACCCTATACGCGTGGCCGCGAACGGTCACGACCTAAAGAAGATATTTTAGCGGAATGCCGCCAATTAGTGGCCGCAGGATATCAAGAAATCACGTTACTTGGGCAAAACGTCAACGCTTATGGCAAAGATCAACATGATGGTTATGATTTTGCCTCATTATTAAAAGATGTTGCGTTAACTGGAATTTCACGACTTCGGTTTACTACTTCCCACCCCTGGGATTTTTCCGCGTCTATGATCGAAGTGATATCGGCATACCCCAATATCATGAAAGCGATTCACTTACCCGTGCAATCCGGCAATAGCGCGATGCTCCGCTTAATGGGGCGTCGTTATACCCGCGAAAGTTATGTAGCGCTGGTCGAGCAAATGCGCGCCAAGATGCCCGATATCGCCCTGACCACCGATATTATCGTGGGGTTTCCCAATGAAACAGACGCGCAATTTAATGATACGTTAACGCTCGTGGAGCAAGTTGGGTATGATGGATGTTTCACATTTATTTATTCACCTAGGCAAGGAACGCCAGCCTCGCGCATGAAAGATGATGTTTTAACAAGCGTTAAACATGAACGGTTTGACCGGTTACTCATTGCCGTCGAAGCAAGTGCGAGGCACCACGCCGATGCCCTAGTGGGCACGACCCAATTAGTGCTCGTCGATGGCTATTCCAAGCGCAATAAACGAGTGTTATCGGGATATACCGAAGGCAATAAGCTCGTGCATTTTTCTGGTTCTAGCGCTTTGATTGGCGCGATTGTCAAAGTCAAAATAGTGGAATCGCATTTATATTCATTCAAAGGCGAATTGATCAATGACTGACTTTGAAAAAGCTTTACTCGAACTAAAAGAGGGACTATTCGATGTTCCAGAAGTCAAAACTTTCTTTAGTTTGCGCGACCAAATTCAAAATGATCCCGATTTGATGAAGTTGGATAAACAAAAACGCGATGCGCAACAAGAAATGGCCAAAGCCATCAATGATGATGCCCAGTATTTCGTTAAAAAACAACAATATCTGCAACTGGAGCAAACATACGATAGCCATCCGCTGATCGTCAACTACAAGCAAGTAAAAGCCGAGGTTCGTGCCTTATTAGAGCAAATTGTGGATATCCTCTCGACTGAATAGCGCGTTTTATCACTTGATTATGATAAAATTATTTCTTAAGCGATTGCTATGAAAACACCTTACACGCCGATGATGATGCAGTATCTAACCATCAAGGAAAAACATCCCGACACCTTGATTCTTTTTCGTCTTGGTGACTTTTATGAATTTTTCTTTGATGATGCGAAAATTGCCTCAAAAGAACTACAACTTGTCTTGACGGGAAAAAGTGCCGGTTCGAAGCAAAAAGTACCGATGTGCGGGGTACCGCATCATGCTATTAAAAGTTATATTGCGAAGTTAGTCAACCGCGGTTATAAAGTCGGGGTTGTCGAACAGCTGGAAGATCCGGCTTTAGCAAAAGGAATTGTTGACCGCGATGTCATTCAAATCATCACTCCCGGAGCATTTATTGATGTTCATGGAAGCGATAATAACTATATTTGCGCGATTGAAGATACCGGTATTTACTATGTCCTAGTCTACGCCGATATTACCACGGGCGAATTAGCTGTGGCCAACATCGAGCACGACTTATTTTCGCTTCAAAGCGAACTTGAGCAACTTCAGACAAAGGAGATCGTGGTTTCTAGTGGCTTTGATGAAGTGTTACTATCATCATTGCTTGAAGGAAGACGGCTATTAATTTCTCGGGAAGATGATGAAAGTGTTCCGCTTGATTACGAAGCGCTTTTAGTAACAATTAACGATGGCTTCCAAATGAAGGCCATTGCGAGGTTATTGCATTATTTAGAAAAAACGCAAAAGCGGGCGCTGACATATTTAAAGGCGGCCGTTCTTTTCAAAGCCAGCGCCACTTTAAAGATCGATTCTTTTAGCGCCGCTAATCTCGAACTATTAAGCTCACTTCGTAACAAAGAGAAGTACGGTTCGCTTTTATGGCTACTTGATGATACCAAAACAGCGATGGGAACCCGTAAATTAAAGCAATGGATCACCCATCCAAGCGCCGACCTTAAACTGATTACCAAGCGGCAAGACATGATTTCTGCCTTAATTAATTCATTCATCGTAAAAGATGAACTAGAAAAATTGTTGGCCGATATTTATGATCTTGAAAGATTGATCGCCCGTATCGGCTATGGTAATGCCCATGGTCGTGATTTGTTGCAGTTAAAGCAATCACTTGGAAAACTTCCTTCCATGAAACTTGCTTTAGCCAAAATCGACGAAGAAAATTTCAAGTTATTAACTGATAAGTTTGAAACAATGGATGATACTTTCGCATTGCTTGAACAGGCGCTGGATGAAGATGCGCCTCTTTCAATCAAAGAAGGCGGCATCTTTAAGCGAGGATATCATCAGGAACTAGATGAACTTATTGACCTTGCGCGTGGTGGGCAAGCTTGGATTGGTAACCTTGAGTTGCAAGAGCGGGAAAAAACCGGCATCAAAAATTTAAAAGTCGGTTATAACAAAGTATTCGGTTATTACATTGAAATCAGCCAAGGCAATCTCCAATATGTTAAAAGCGAATTTGGTTATGAACGCAAACAAACATTAACGACATCAGAACGGTTTATTACCCCGGAACTTAAAGAAAAAGAAGCAGCGATATTGCACGCCGAAGAGCGCCGTCAAGCCCTCGAATACGAATTGTTTCTAGCGCTACGAGCACAAATTGCCAATGAAACAGCAGTTATTCAAAATCTTGCTGATCAAATCGGGGAAATAGATGCTTTATTATCACTGGCGACGCTTTCAAGTAAAAATGGCTATGTGCGGCCAACATTTAACAATGATCGCCTCATCAATATTGTAAAAGGCCGGCATCCCGTGATTGAAAAGGTCATGAAAGTCAATCGTTATGTCGCTAATGATATTGAATTTAATAAGGATACCGACATTTTGTTAATTACGGGTCCTAATATGGGTGGTAAGTCCACTTATATGCGTCAACTGGCGTTAATCGTGATTTTGGCGCAACTTGGATGTTATGTTCCGGCCATGTCCGCAAATTTAATGGTGTTTGATCAAATCTTTACGCGGATTGGCGCTAGTGATGACCTTGTCAGTGGCCAATCGACATTTATGGTGGAGATGAATGAATCAAATTATGCCTTACAACACGCGAGCAGCAACTCCTTGCTTTTGTTTGATGAAATTGGTCGGGGCACCGCCACTTATGATGGGATGGCGCTCGCGCAAGCAATCATGGAATACATCGCCGTTAAGATTCGGGCCAAAACGATCTTCTCGACCCATTACCATGAATTAACGACACTTGAAGCCAAACTTCCTAACCTTAAAAACATTCAGGTATTGGTTGCCGAAGAAAAAGACAAGGTGACGTTCCTATATCAAGTTGCTTCAGGCGCCATGAATAAGTCATATGGCATTAATGTGGCGCGGTTGGCCCATCTTCCCCCATCCTTGCTTGACCGGGCCAAAGAGATACTTAAGAGCCTCGAAAAGAATGGCCGCCCGACTTCCAATAAAGTCATGGAGGCTGAAGAACCAATCAACAATCCCTGGGTTGAAGAACTTGCTTCGCTTGATCCCTTAACGATGACGCCCATGGACGCCTTGAGGTTTTTATATGATTTTAAAAAGAAGATGAAGTAGTATGGGCAAGATTAATTTATTAGATTCATCGTTATCAAACATGATTGCCGCTGGCGAAGTAATCGAACGTCCTAGTAGCGTTATTAAAGAACTAGTGGAAAATAGTATCGACGCCTCGGCGACGATGATTGAAGTGGCGCTATATGATGGTGGGCGTCGCAACATCATCGTTAGTGATAATGGTGAAGGGATGGATCGAAGGGATGCCCAATTAGCGTTAAAGCGCCACGCTACCAGTAAAATATCGACCGAGTTTGATTTATTTAGAATTAAGACGCTCGGCTTCCGTGGTGAGGCGCTTCCTTCAATCGCTTCCGTCAGTCGTTTTCACATGTTGACAAGTGATGGCCAGAGCGTTGGCAGCGAAATCAGCGCGTTTGAAGATGAAATTGAGTGTCATGACGCTTCAAGTAAGCAAGGCACTACGATCACCGTTGCTGAGTTGTTTTATAACACCCCAGCGCGTCTTAAATATTTGAAATCCGATTATATTGAAAACGCGAGCAGCTTAGAAGTCATGGCCCGTCTTGCTCTTGCTCATCCTTCGATCGCTTTTTCCTTCACGATTGATGAAAAATTACAGTTTAAGACCACGGGACGCGGCCAGCAACTTGAAGCCATCCTCAATATATATGGAGCCATGTCGGCGACTAATATGCTCCCCATAACCTTTGTTTGTCCTGATTTTAAAATATCTGGTTATCTTGGGAAACCCGATATTGCCAAGTCAAATCGCTATTACATCGTCACCCTTCTTAATGGGCGAAGCGTCTTTATGCCAAAAGTGCAAACGGCAATCATTGAAGCGTACCGCGACTTTTTAGCCCCCGTGCGTTTTCCGTTTGTCGTTTTAAACTTTGAAATTGAGCCCGCCCTCGTCGATGTCAATGTGCACCCGAGCAAACGCGAGATTCGCTTTTCAAAAGAAGAAGCATTACGACAGGTATTGCTTGATTTAATTCCCACCATTTTAAGCGGGACGCCGCTTTTGGCGGCGGCGCCACTAAATAAAGAAGGGCTAAATCGAAATGAACGATCAATCGTCGATGAACCACAATCATTATTGGAGACAGAAGTCGCTTATGGTCAATATTCCTTTGATGAAATTGCCCAATCGCAAAATATCAAGCCGTCATTAGTATTCCAGGCGATTGGCCAAATGCATGGCACTTATATTGTCGCTGTTGATGAACATGGCGGCTTTGTGCTAGTTGACCAACACGCCGCTGCGGAACGTATTAATTATGAAAAATTTAAACATCTTGCTTCAATAAATGAATATATAATTTCACCAATTGTTCCCCTGATTATCGACATGAAGCCCAGTGAAGATGCTTTAGTTACACCCGAACGATTAGCAGTGTTAAAACAAACCGGCGTACTCCTTGAACCATTTGGCATCCATTCGTATAAAGTCGTCGAAATTCCTATTTGGGCCAAGGAATTTGATGAGCGCCAATATGTTGAACAATTGCTTGATGATGTATTGCATCAAGATAAATTCGATCCATTAAAAATTCGCGATGAAGCAATTGCCATGAAAAGCTGCAAACGTAGTTTAAAAGCTAATCAAAGATTATCGATTGGAGAAATGCAGGCGCTGATTGATAAATTGCTAACTTGCCAACATCCTTACACCTGTCCTCATGGACGACCTACCATCGTATCGTTTTCAAAATATGATTTAGAAAAAATGTTCAAACGGACGGGTTTTTGAATGATTTATGTGATTACTGGACCAACCGGCAGCGGCAAATCATCATTAGCCATGACTTTTGCTAAGGCGATTAATGGGCAAATTATTAATGCCGATGCTTTTCAGGTTTACAAGTACATGGATGTGGGAACAAATAAGGCCACTGTCAAAGAACAAGCGGCAGTAAAACATCATTTACTCGATATCGTGGCACCCAGTGAGGGGTATGATGTCGCCTCATATCAAAACGCCGCGCGCGCAATCATTTCTAAATTGAGCGAACAAAAGATTCCGATTATCATGTGCGGCGGAAGTGGTCTTTATATTCGCGCGGCTTTATATGACTATGTCTTTCCACCGCAGGAACTAAAGACAAACAGCAATTACCAAGACCTAACAAACGCGCAACTTTATGACGAATTAAAGCGAATTGACAACGAAGCCGCGATGACAGTCCATCAAAATAACCGTCGGCGCGTAATGCGCGCCTTAGAAATTTATGCGCGAACCGGTCGTTCCAAAAGTGAACACCTGGCACTTCATCGTCCAAACCTTTTATATAACGCCCTATTTGTTGGTCTAAAGTATGAGCGAGACCAATTATATGCGCTCGTTGATGCGCGCGTTGATACGATGATTCAAAAAGGATTGATTGAAGAAGTAAAATCGATTGTGGCTCAATTTGGGCTTGAGGCCAGAGCGCTTCAAGCGATTGGTTACAAACAAGTGCTCCCTTACTTAAAAAATGAATGTACACTTGAACAGGCCATCGCCGATATTAAAACGGCAACGCGCCATTATGTTAAACGCCAATTTACTTTTTTTAATCGCCAATTACCGATGCATTGGTTTGACACTAAAGAAGAAGCCAAAGCATTTTTGTTAAGGGAGTTTCACCTCCATGAATGAGCGATTATCACGCTTAGAACCTCTTTTTAAGGAGGCAGGAATCAAGGCAATTGAAGCAGCAAGAATTGTCATTGTTGGTCTTGGCGGCGTTGGTGGTCCCTGCGCGGAAACACTTGTTAGAAGTGGTGTCAAGCATCTTTTAATAATTGATCATGATCTTGTGCAACCTTCAAACCTTAATCGCCAAATCCTTTATACAACAGACGACATTGGCAAAAAGAAAGTCGCTTGCGCTTACGCGCGTTTCACAGCGATTAACCCCGACATCTTTATGGAAACTTCGACTGACTTTATTGACTCCATTTCAATGCAAATCTTCAATCAATTCAAACCTGACTTTATTATCGATGCCATTGATTATATTCCAGGGAAGAAAGCGCTAATTGCTTATGGGCTAACTAATGGAATCCCGACAATCACAAGTCTAGGAATGGGCAATCGAATTAATCCCACTAAAGTTAAAATCGGAATGTTAAGCGAGACAAAGGGCGACCCATTAGCAAAAATGTTACGGCATGATTTACGACAACTAGGCATCAACATTAATCGTGTCCCGGTTGTCTATTCCGAAGAAATGCCACGTGTGAAAGCGCGACCAGTTGCTTCATACATGGCCGTTACTTCGACAGCAGGTCTTTTGCTTGCCAACTATATAATTGATAAAATAATTACGAGGTAATGAACATGGCTCTAAAACGAATTAATGAAATCGCTAAGAAACTTAATATTGCGGAGCAGTATCTGCTTCCTTATGGTCACTACAAAGCAAAAGTAGACCCCGAAATTTTTGAAACATTGAAGCATAAGCCTTATGGAAAACTCGTTTTAGTTACGGCCATCACGCCAACGAAGGCTGGTGAGGGAAAAACCACGACTTCAATCGCTCTTGTCGATGGACTCAATCGCCTCAACAAAAAAGCGGTCTTGGCGCTTAGAGAACCTTCTCTTGGTCCCGTCTTCGGCTTAAAAGGGGGAGCTACCGGTGGTGGACTTGCCCGTGTTGAGCCATCTGAAGATATTAACTTGCATTTTACCGGCGACATCCATTGTCTTACCTCATCAGTGAATCTTGTCTCCGCTATTATCGATAATCACATTTTCCAAGGGAATGAACTTGGTATTGATCCTCATCATATTGTATGGAAACGCGTCATGGATATGAACGATCGGGCCCTGCGTGATGTCGAAGTTGGCCGTGGTGCCAATAATGGTACGCCTAGACCCGACCATTTTATGATTACGGTCGCTAGTGAATTGATGGCGATATTGTGTCTTGCCGACGATGCCGATGATTTCGAAAAGCGCACTAACGAAGTTATTGTCGCCTATACATTTGAGGGACGCCCCGTTCGCATTGGGGATTTAAGAATTTCTCACGCAATCATGAAATTAATGCGCGAGGCGTTTAAACCAAATCTTGTGCAGACACTCGAAAACAATCCCGTTTTTATTCATGGAGGACCGTTCGCTAATATCGCCCATGGTTGTAACTCGTTAACGGCCACAAAAATGGGACTTAAACTTGGCGAAATACTTGTCACCGAAGCCGGGTTTGGTTCTGATTTAGGTGCCGAAAAATTCATGGATATCAAATGTCGAGTTGGTGGCTTACATCCCGACGCTGCCGTAATCGTCACCACAATCAGGGCGCTGAAAATGCATGGAGGCGTCGCTTTGGAAAACCTTAAAGAGGAAAATGTCGAAGCCTTACTAACAGGAACGGCGAACTTAAAACGACATGTACTCAATATCAAGAAATTCCAAGTTCCATCCATAATTGCCTTAAACAAATTTGATGCAGATACTCCCCAAGAAATAAAAGCTTTAACCGATTGGGCATATCAAGAAGGGTATCATTTTGCGATTAATGACGCCTTTACAAAAGGGGGCGAAGGCGCGCTTTCTCTTGCCTCGAAAGTGATTGAAATATTAGAAACCACGAAGTCTCACTATCAGCCTCTTTATCCCCTCAATCTCTCGATAGAAGATAAAATAGTCAAGATTTGCAAGGATATTTATGGCGCGGGAAGTGTTGAGTTCTCCCAAAAAGCAAAGGATCAAATCGAGCAATATCGCTCATTAGGATATGACTCCTTGCCCATTTGCATGGCAAAAACGCCCCAATCACTGACAGATGACCCCATGGTTTTTAATGCGCCGACGGGATTTAAGGTGTCCATTCGTGAAGTTGATTTATCGGCTGGCGCCGGCTTTATTATTCCGCTTACTGGCGATGTGATGACGATGCCAGGATTGGGAAAAGTTCCCGGCGCTGTCAAGATGCAAGATGAACCATGGTAACCAATTTAAAGTACGGGCTCAACGATATCGTCGAGATGAAACGTCCGCATCCATGTGTCACTCATAGTCGCCTATTTAAAATTATAAGAGTGGGAGCGGATATTAAGTTATCATGTCAAGGCTGCGGCCATGTGGTAATGATGACGCGCGATTTATTTAACAAACGCATTAAACGAATCGTGACTGTAAGCCCTGATATTCCAAAAGAATAACAAGACTCCTACTAATATGTAGGAGTTTTATTTCGTGATTGAACTGATTCATATATCAAAAGTTTTTGGTTCGGGGCCAAACGCATGCAAAGCACTCGAAAATGTTAATCTAACATTTAATTCATCCGGTTTAGTCGTGATTATGGGTCCATCGGGTTGTGGCAAAAGCACATTATTGAACATCATCGCCTTGCTTGATCGACCCACTAGTGGCAAATACGAGTTATTCGGGAAGAAAACAAGTGAGTTTTCTAATCGTCACATTGAAAGTCACTATAAAAACACGTTTGCTTATTTATTCCAACATTTCTATTTGCTGGAAGGATTTTCCGCGTTTGATAATGTCCTGCTGCCCTTAATAAATGATGGCTATTCACTTGATGAAGCGCGCTATCGAATTCCGGCTTTATTTGCCACTTTTGGCATCGCGCATTTATTGAATCGCCCCGTAGAGACATTGTCAGGAGGAGAATCTCAGCGCGTCGCTCTATTGCGCGCAATCGCCAAGAAAAGTCCAATCATCCTAGGTGATGAACCCACCGGCGCCCTCGATTCGCGAAATGGTGTTTTACTAATGGAAACATTGAAAGAAATTTCGAAGCAAAAACTAGTGATCATTGTAACTCATGATCGCCAATTGGCTCTAAGTTATGCCGATCGAATTATCGATATGGACAATGGTCAGATTGTCAAAGACCAAGTAATTAATATAACTCCCGCGCTTGAATGTAAGGCCAGCCATAAAAAAGCACCTGCAATAATAAAGACGTTTCTTTGGAAATTTATGATGCTCGCCCGAAAAAGTTTAACGTGGTCGCTTATCTCGTTAGTTGTGGGAATCATCACGACTATATTAACGATTGGAATGGCGGAGGGCACCTCAAATCTTTGCCGTGATTTACCGCTTGAAACAGCCGACGCGCGCATCTTTTATTTTAGAACACAACATGTCCTTCCTCTTGAAAACACACCATTAAATCTAATAAGTTATGAGCGCCCCTTAATGAGTGAAGCCCAACAGGTAGCATCTTCATTTCCAGAAAGTTATCTCGACGTTTCTTTCAAAGGCTTGCTTGGAGAATTAGGAACATTATTTGTTGATGGTCAACCATTGACAAGCGTCCAATTGATACCACTGATCATAGATGAATTATTTGACAACTCATCGTTTGACACGATTTATATGAATAAACCAGCCGCGGATATTATATGTTCTAAGCGCCTAGACCAAGAAAATTCCTTAAAAATAGATTATCAAATAAATTTGGAAACAAAATTTGTTTTGGATGATGAACGCATCATTCGGGATGCCTTCGACATTCATCACAAATTTATGAAGATCAAGGAAATCGATGATCGCCGTTTCAATCAGGAAGCGATTGTCTTTTATGATTACTTTGCTGCTAAAAAATGGCTCGATAACAAGGTTTTGCCAAACCTATCAGCAGCGTTACAAACAGAAATCAGCTGGTATCGCCGTTTACTGATGGCGACACCATTTGAAGCAATCACCAACCTTGAATACATGCTTATCTTAGCAAACGATGAACAAGTTAAAGACATGTATGATCGTTTGCCAGAAGATGAACGTTATTCTTGGTCGAGCGCTTATATTCAAGAACGTGAAATTTTAGGTGCACTGACGACCACGATTAATTTGGGACTTAGCTTTTTCACCGCCATAAGCGCCCTTGTTAGTGTCATCATGATGATGCTTACGATGGTGCACATTATGGCAATATTTCGGCGACGCTTGGCCATTATGTGGCAATTAGGAACTAATTTTAAGCAATTAAAACATCTACTTATAAGCATTGGACGATTTCAAGCTTTAATCGCCTGTGCTTTATCTGTTCTAGTGACGCTAGTGTTGCAACCTTTGTTAAATAAATTGTTTGCCAAAATCGTGCATTTTAACAATATTATTGCAGTTCCTTGGAAGTCATATCATCAAATCGTATTGGGATTGCCGATTTTAATCTTTTTAATCGTGTTTATCACTAGTGAAATAACAACGAGATTAGTGATGCGGTCATTGGCCTCAAAAAATTTAATTGAGGAGTTGCGGGATGCTGATTGAGGCAAAAGGATTATCGAAAAGTTATTTTAATAATAGAGTTTTAAAGGATATTAATATTCATTTTCCCCGCAAAGGTTTAATTGGTATTTTTGGCCGTTCTGGTTGTGGCAAAAGTACGTTATTAAAAATTATGGCGGGATTACTTGATTTTGATGGCTCCTTAAGTGTCAATGACTGTCAACTGGATCAAATGGATGTGCTTGAACGCTTAGAGTTCCGCCAGCAACATATTGGTCTACTATATCAATCCTATCGGTTGTTTGAAGAAGAAACGGTAGCGTGGAATATCGCCCTACCGCTCCATATTGCGGGGATAAATCATAAAAAAAAGATCCTTCGTCACGTAAATGAATGGATGAAACGCCTTGGGTTGGATGGTTATCAAAATAAACGTGTCAAATATCTTTCCGGGGGCGAAAAACAACGAGTCGCGTTAGCCCGCGCTTTAATTAGGCAACCACGGATTGTGCTAGTTGATGAACCAACGGCGGCGCTAGATGATGCTAATAAGGAAGCAATATTTGATATGTTCAATCGTTTAAAAGGGCAGCGGCTTCTAATCGTTGTCAGTCACGATATACATTTGTTAGCCAAACATTGCGATGATATTTACGAAATGGATGATGGGCATCTAAATTCCCATCCCATAAATCACCACTCCAAATGGGGACCAAAATTTATCGATCAACGCCTGAAAAACAAACAATTCGGCCATCTTCCATGGTCATTTTGCTTTCGTCACGCCCTCCTTGATTTCAAAAGCCATAAATGGCGTCATCTTGCCGGACAAATCATGCTGTCTGTTGCTTTGCTAGGCACGGGAACAGGGACTCATCTCACCACTTCAATTGAGACGAAAATGATGGGAACGCTTGCGCAAATGGTCGGGGATTCAGGAATGCAAATAACAGCGCCCTCTTCACAAGTTAGTTATCTTGATGGTGTATACGGGGCCGATTATGATGAAGTGGTTGCCATTAAGGACCGCTATCGCGATTATTCAAGTGGCGTGGGCGTCTCCTATTTCACGAACGTGGATACCTTATTTACCGATCGCAATGATGTTTTTATTAGCGATGTTGGACCAATCGTCATTTTACCCAGTTTTACTGCGCGCCTCTTCAGCCAATATTTATTATTTCAAGATTTGAATCTTAATCCTTGGACTTTAGAGCTCGATGAAATTGCCCTCGCGCTTCCAGAAACCGATATGAATCTGTTGGCGGCAAAATTATATTGCGCAAGTCAACCTGATGCGATAAACTCGATACTTAACACACGGAATATTTATATTGGCCTAGGAGTATCCAATCGCGATTGGGATTACGAAGATGAACAAATGTGGCGTTTAGCACAAGTTTATGAGTCCGAACAACCACATGTAATCCATAGTCATCATCTGTTTAATCAATCGCTGTTTGAAACGTCAATGCGCCTACCCGGCACGACCAATCTTGAAGGGGGATTAGCACGACAATGGTATTTAAGAAAATACTTTACATTAATTACAAGCAAACCTAATTTGTTAATGGAACAAATCGATTGCGACTTGACACTTTCAAGTTATCGCTTTGATTATGTATCTGAAGTGGACTACTCGTCATTTTGCTCAAGGCATGGTCGATGTCCGCTTGGACGGATTGGTGTTTTCGTCGATCCCTATCTGACTTTGCCGCTTCCCGATATCCATTATATGGTGAGGGCGGAACCGAATCTCGGTGATTGTATTATTTCTACTGATGGTGGCTATATGGTATATCCGGAAGCCATGTTTTGTGGTTTTGCCCACGAAACATTTTTTACCTCATCAATGGACACAATGGAGCAAATAATTGATTGGTTGACCTTTGCTCCTGTCGGTGACAATCTATCAGCGCTTCCCTCAATGAGCGCCCGTGGTTACTTTAAAGATCAATCTCAAAGTTCGGTTCGTTTATTGCCTTTTCCACAAAGGAATTATACGGGAAATCAACCAATGACCACCGAAGAGATAGCCATATCTTCGGGACTAGCGCAGCACTTCTTTCCAAATATGAATTCCATCGATAAAACATTATTTATTGGAACGAGATTCAGTAATTTCTCAAGCGATGAAAAGACGATATCAGAATTTGCTGTTTATCCTTCAAAGATAACCGCGCTGATTTCTGATGAGCGTCTGGCGATTTATGGTTGTCCGTTTTGGTCGATCAACTATTTTAGGGACCGCCTTGGTATATCGAGCGCCTTTTTAAGGCCTCGTCTTGCCTATTTTTCAACCGAAGAAGAGCACATGTCGGCCATCGGCGCGCGTCTTACCAGTACATTTCCTTATTATGAAGTTAGATACCCTCAAAAAGAAATGAGAAAATCAATTAATGAAATTAGTAAAAAAATAACGATCGGCATCATTCTATTAGCAAGTGTATGCAGTTTAAATGCCGTCTTACTGGCCTCCTATGTAATTCATTTATCGTGGCATGATATGGAAAAAGATCGGCGTTTGCTTTTTGAGCTGGGAGCACCCCCCAATCAGATGCGCCAATTAGTGGTCGCGCGGTTAGCTATCATCTTGGGCACTGCTCTAGCCATGGCCACGATTCAATTAGTGGTTATCGCTACATTAATTGAACGAATCCTAACCGATTATTTTGTTATATCGTGGCATTTTATCTTTCCGTATCAGGGTACAATCATCATGATTACGTTGGGTATTTTGATGTTTGGAATATTAATAATATTCAACCAAGTGACACTAAAAAAATTCACAATTGCTAATATTTGAATTTAATCGATTAATTTGTAGTAATTGATTTGGATAAGTTGTATAGTATTTCAGTAAGCGAAAATTAATATGCTTACGAAGCAAAATTCAGAAAGGTTTAGGTTTCGATGAAAGGTTCAGTCAAAATGTTCAACAAGGACAAGGGCTACGGCTTCATTCGCACAGAAGATGGCAAAGATGTCTTCTTCCACTACAGCGAACTTGTCATGGACAACTTCAAAACCGCCCAACCGGGCGAAGAAGTTGAGTTCCAAGTTGAAGAAACAGATCGTGGTCCTCGGGCTACGAAGATTAAAAAAGTTTAATCAACAGTTAACTTCAAACAAAGAAAAGTCGCTACGGCGACTTTTTTCTAATAAGAAAACAATTTATAATTTATCGGTAGTAAGGAAATCTAAATGGGATTAAAAGCAGGTATCGTAGGGCTGCCAAATGTTGGGAAATCGACGCTTTTTAACGCCTTGGCGAAAGCAAATGTCGAGGCTGCTAATTATCCGTTTGCAACGATAAATCCGAATACAGGTGTTGTTGCAGTGCCCGACAAACGCGTGACGGCCTTGTCAAATTTATTCAAACCAGATCGAACCATTTTTACCACAATTGAGTTTATCGATATTGCGGGTCTAGTCAAAGGCGCGAGCAAAGGCGAAGGACTTGGCAATCAATTTTTAGGTCATATTCGCGAATGCGACGCGATTGTGGAAGTCGTACGCGTGTTTTCCGACCCCAATATTATTCATGTTGAGACCACTATTGATCCGTTGCGGGATATTGAGATTATTAATCTCGAACTAGTATTTGCCGACCTCGATTCTGTCAATCGGCGCCTTGATCACGTGGGCACAAAAGCGAAGACGAGCAAAGACCCACAAGCTGTCCTCGAAGTTGAAGCGCTCACAAAGGCCAAGTTATTACTTGATGCTGGATTGCCTGCTCGTAGTGGTAATTATAGTAAATTTGAAGGTGATTTTTTACATAAAGAAATGCATCTTTTGACGATGAAACCGATAATCTATGTTGCTAATGTTGGCGCAGATGAACGGGCGGGAATTGAAGAAACAAGCGCCTATCAAGAACTTAATAGTTACGCTCTTAATCATAAAGCGGTGATGATTCCAATTTCATGTGAAATCGAAGCTCAAATCGCTTCCCTTGATCCGGTGGAACAAAACGAATTCTTAGCGTCGATTGGGGCGACGATGTCGGGCCTTGATTTATTAGTGATGGCAACCTACAAATTATTGAATTTGGGCACGTTCTTTACCGTCGGGGCCGACGAGTGCCGCGCTTGGACATTTAATCATGGCATGCGGGCGCCCCAATGCGCTGGGGTCATCCATAGCGACTTCGAACGTGGTTTTATTAAAGCGGAAGTATATCATTATGATGATATAATTAAATATAGAAGCGAATTAGCCCTGAAAGAAGCGGGAAAGATTCGCCTTGAAGGGAAGGATTATATCGTCAAAGATGGCGATGTCATGTTTTTTAAATTTAATGTATGAGTACTTATCGGATTGGCACTAGTCGCGATATCCATCGCCTTGTCCCCGATCGACCATTATGGATCGGAGGTATTCTTATACCATTTGAACGTGGATTTGAAGCCCATTCGGATGGCGATATCGTGCTTCACGCTTTAACAGAGGCACTACTTGGCGCCTTAGCGCTTGGTGATTTAGGAACGCATTTTCCAAACACCGATATGAAATACAAAGATCAATCATCGTCATATTTTGTTAAATACGCCGATCGAAAAGTTCGCGACGCCGGATTCATAATTTGTAACATCGATATTCAAATCACGATGGAACAACCAAAATTAAATCCCTATATTCCCCAAATGATTGCTTGCATTGCCACGATTCTTTCATTGGCGCCTGATCAAATATCCATTAAAGCGGGAACAAACGAGGGATTGGGTTATATCGGTCAAGGACTAGCCGGCGAGGCGCAATGCGTCGTTCTAATCGAAAAGCAGACACACCTAATTTAAAGGAATCATCATGGATTTTGTAATTAACATCAAACAAAAAGTGTTGCAAGCGCTTCAAAAAATTGGCGTTTCGCTAAAACTTGAAGATATCGTCATTGAAACTAGTAAGGATCCGCTTCATGGGGAATACGCCACTAATGTCGCCATGCAATTAGCGCGCACATTAAAAACCGCTCCTCAAACAATTGCCGAAAAGATCGTTGCTAACCTAGATCCTGATGTTTTTTCAAAAGTGGAAATCGCCGGTCCGGGATTCATTAACTTCTTCATGAAACCGGAAGATTTGAGTGATATCATTCAGAAAATTATTCATGCCGGGAAAAAATACGGAAGTAGCGATATTGGAAAAGGACAAACCGTCAATGTCGAATTTGTCAGTGCCAATCCGACCGGGGCGTTGCATTTAGGTCACGCTCGCGGGGCGGCCTTGGGTGATGTCATTGCCCGATTATTGCAAAAAGCCGGCTTTAAAGTTACGAAAGAGTTTTATGTCAACGATGCTGGCGCGCAAATCGATAATCTTGGGAAGTCCATTTATGCTAGATATCTACAAGCCTTTGATGTTTCAAGCGATTTACCAAAAGACGGATATTATGGAGCAGATATTATTGAAATTGCCCAGTCGATTAAAGAAGAAGTTGGCGCCAAATATGTTAGTTCATATGATGAAGCCTTTTTTAAAGCACAAGGCATTAAGCGCGAATTACAACGCATTCGAATGGATCTGGAATATTTCCGCGTAAACTTTGATGTTTATAGCCATGAGACTTCGATTCGAACGACTGATAAAATTAAGCGCGTATTTGAAAAGCTTGGCCCGTATGTTTATCAACAAAATGGTGCGACTTTTTTGAAGACGAGCACTTTCGGCGATGATAAAGACCGGGTCGTTATTAAAAGCGATGGTAGTTATACTTATTTCTTGCCCGACATTGTCTATCACCTTGATAAGGCAGAGCGCAATCATCGTTATTTAATCGATATTTTAGGAGCCGACCATCATGGATATATTTCTCGGATGCAAGCTGCCTTATCGATGCTTGGATTTCCTAGCGACACCTTAACGGTCGAGATTTTACAAATGGTGCGTTTAATTAAAGATGGTCAGGAACTCAAAATGAGCAAACGGACCGGTGTTGGGGTTACTTTAAGAGAACTTTGTGATGAAGTGGGCGTTGACGCGACTAGATATTTCTTCGTGGCGCGCGCGGCGAGTTCCCATCTTGATTTTGATATGGATCTAGCGGTCACCACGAGCAATGCTAACCCTGTCTATTATGCCCAGTATGCGCATGCGCGATTATCGAGTTTATTAAGCGCTGGGGCGGACATTGGCATCGATGAAGCTGGAATTGGACTCAGCACCGATGAAGAAAAATTACTATTGCGCCACCTTGCGAGCTTTGGGTCAGAAATTAGCGATGCAGCTATTTCTAAGGCACCTTATAAAATCACTAATTATGTGCAAAAACTTGCAACTTTGACCCATAGTTTCTATACTATATGTCGTGTTGTCGATAAAGAAAATATTTCTTTATCACAGGCGCGACTTGGACTAGTTAAAGCTAGTCAAATCGTACTTGCTAATGCCCTCGAATTACTTGGCGTTAGCGCACCAACAAGAATGTAATCAAAGGGGATTAGATATGGCTAAAAAATCAATGTTAGACGTCGCTCATGAGTTTGTCGTTGCCCGGGGCGAACCCGTGTCATTTAATGATATCTGGCATGAAGTACTCAAGGAGTTACCGGAAACTTCCATCGATCGCAAATCGCGTTTTTATACCAATTTAACGCTTGATGGCCGCTTTGTCGCTCTCGGTGGCAATATGTGGGATTTACGGATTAAGTATTCGTTCAAAGAACTATATGATGATGTGCGTGGCGTCTTCCGCGAAGTCGAAGACATCGAAGAAGAAAAAGAAATCGATCCATTTGAAGAACCGGAAGAAGAGCTTCTTGGCGAAGAGATCGAAGAAGAAATTGGCGATATCGAATTAAAAGAAGAAGAATAAAATTTCTTAACAAAGGAGAACTAACATATGCCATTAGTCAGTATGAAAGAAATGTTGATTAAAGCCCGCGAAAAGCAATACGCGGTCGGTCAATTCAACATCAATAATTTGGAATGGACCCTTGCCATTTTAGATGAAGTCGAAGCATTACAAGCGCCCGTTATTTTGGGAGTAAGTTCTGGCGCCGCCAAATACATGGGTGGCTTTAATGTCATCGTCGGTATGGTCAAAGGAATTTTAACAGACCGCAAAATTACAGTCCCTGTCGCCCTCCATCTTGATCATGGTGAAGGATTTGACATTTGCAAAGCGGCGATTGATGCTGGATTTACGAGCGTCATGATTGATGCCTCGCACCATCCGCTTGAAGAAAATATCGCCATCACGAAACAAGTGGTCGAATATGCCCACGCCCGTGGCGTATCGGTGGAAGCCGAACTTGGCCGCGTCGGTGGTCAAGAAGATCTTGTCGTCGCTGAAACGATGTACGCCATTCCCTCTGAATGCCAACTACTCGTCAAAGAAACCAACATCGATTGTTTAGCGCCAGCGCTTGGTTCGGTCCATGGTCCATATCAAGGCGAACCAAAACTTGGGTTCAAAGAGATGGACATCATTAACAAATTACTCGGTCTCCCCCTTGTCCTTCATGGAGGATCCGGCATCCCTGATTTCCAACTCCGGATGGCGATTGAACGGGGCACGGCTAAAGTTAATGTGAATACCGAGTTACAACAAGAATGGACGGCGACAGTCCGTACCATCCTAACTAAAGACGCGAAGGTCTACGATCCTCGTAAAATCATCGGTCCCGGTAAAGAAGCGATTCGCAAGGTGGTCAAAGCTAAATGCGATGTCTTCGGTTGTACCGGACAAGCAAAATAAGTTATAATAAATCCTTGGCTCGTCCAAGGATTTTTATTAACCAAAGGAGTTTGCTTGTGAGCCATTCTCTATTATTCGATTTAATTAAAAAATACGACAACATCACTATTTTTGGCCATGTTTTTCCCGATGGTGATTGCTATGGAAGCCAAATTGGTCTTAAAGACGCCATCAAGGCGACTTTTCCTCAAAAACAAGTTTTTGCGATTGGGTCGGGATTCGTTCCGTTTAAACAATTAATTTCAGAGATGGACCAAGTTTCTGATGAACTTATCGCCGTTTCGTTAGCCATCGTCGTTGATGTTGGTGATGTTCCCCGGATTGAAGATCAACGGTTTAAGATGGCGCAATGCGTTTTCAAAATCGATCACCATATTCCCGTTTATGATTTTGGACATCACGCTTGGATTGATACCGACGCCTTGGCGGTTTCCTTAATGATTGCTCGCTTTGTTCGCTTATATCATATGAAACTTACGCCAATGGGCGCGAACGCTTTAGCGTTAGGATTAATCACCGATTCGGGACGCTTCTTGTTTGGACAAGTAACTGGTGAGACATTTTCATTAATGAGTGATTTGATTGGCTTTGGAGCCACACTACCAGATATTTACCGCATCCTATATGAAAAAACATTTGAGCAAATGGCATTTCAAAGTTATGTCTATCAGCATTATGAAACGAATGATGCGGGCTTAATTTATGTAATTTTAACCTCTGATGAGTTAAAGAATTTAGAAATCACAGCCGAACGGGCCAGTTCCAAGGTAAATTTATTGGCCCAAGTCAAAAATTACCATATTTGGACTTTTTTTGCCGAAAGCGCGGAGGGCTATCGCTGTGAAATACGGAGTGATGGCATCGATATTCAAGCAGTCGCCTCTAAATTCGGCGGAGGCGGGCATCAACAGGCTAGTGGTTGCCTCCTAAAATCCAAGACTCTCATTCCCAATGTAATTGATGAATTAGTTATAAAATTAAGAGAGCATGCCTGATTATGTGGGAAATGGAATTACAAGAAGCGCTTGCGGCGGCCTCGCTTGCCGCTGGCACGATTATGGAAATATATGCGCGTCCATTTGAAGTAACCATTAAATCAGACGATTCTCCCGTGACTATTGCTGATCAAGCGGCCGATGAAATTATTAGTAATTACTTAAGGTCAACGTTTCCCAATCATGCTTTTTTAACGGAAGAATCAAATGATGATTTGACAAGGTTAAATAATGACTATGTGTGGATTATTGATCCGATTGATGGCACTAAGGATTTTATTGCTAAAAATGGCGAGTTCACCATAAATATCGCTCTTAGTTATAAGCATGAAATCGTTGTTGGCGTAGTTATGCTTCCCGCGTTAAACGAAGTGTATTTCGCCTCGAAAAGTCATGGTAGCTATAAGCAAACCCCCCAAGGCGTTAAACGCATTCACGTGAATGACAAAATCGATGACTTGACCGTGCTTTTCTCTCGCTTCCATGTTAACGAAAAAGAACGAGCTTTAGTCGAAAAACATCGGGATAAGATTAAACATACGGCGACATTTGGCAGTTGCTTGAAAGCATGCCGCATCGCGTCAGGACTGGCAGAAATAACTTATCGCTGCTCTGGTGGCACCAAAGAATGGGATACGGCCGCCAGTCAAATAATCGTGGAAGAAGCCGGAGGTCTATTTGTGACCCCATCAGGCGCGCGCTTAACTTATAATCGTAGCGATGTTTATAACCGCGACGGGTATATAATAGTAAACCGCCGCGAAAACATCTTGCTTTGAAAGGACACTCCTAACTATGCGCAAATTTGTTAAACTTCTGACTATTCTTATCGTTCCAATAATATTATCGGCTTGTGATTCATATTTTCCGTCATCAACGAGCACATCGATGGAAACAATATCACTGGTTGATTCAAATAGTGAAGTTACTACTTCTACAACTAGCGTTGAAAACACTTCCCTTAGTGAGTCTTCCACTATTAGCGAATCCACGACTTCAAGTTATTTTAGTGAAACGATTAGTGAATCGACCTCGTTATTTCCTAGCGAACCAATCAATGAAATAACGAATCTTGATTTTTTCAATCTTAACGATTTCCATGGCTCGGTTGCCTATAATTCCGATAACGATGAACCCGGCATTAGTCGTCTGGCCCGTTATTTTTCAGTTAAAAAGGCGAATAATCCCCAAGGGACAATCATCACTTCAAGTGGGGACATGTGGCAAGGTTCCGCCGATAGCAATATTACGAAAGGTCGCCTTGTTACCGATGCCATGAACTTAATTGGATTTGATGCGATGGCGCTTGGCAATCACGAATTTGATTGGGGCACCGATTATATTCGCACTAATCGCGATATGGCCGACTTTCCATTTTTAGGCGCCAATATCATTGAACGCGCTAGTGGCGAGGTGGCAGATTTTGCCGATAGTTATACGATGATTGAACGCCAAGGCGTGCGCATTGGAATTATCGGCACGATTGGCGCTTCTCTCGAAAGTTCGATCATGCCTTCGATGGTGGCCGATTATGATTTTCAAGACATTACAACCCATGTAATAAGCGCTGCTAATGAACTTGAAAATCTTGGGGCGCACGTGACGATTTTGTTAAATCATTATGCCGATGTCCCCGCAGAAATTTTATCGTATGTCGATGTTGTGTTTAACGCCCATTCCCACTCACTCCAATCAACGACGAGTAATGGCGTTCCCTTACTTCAAGCGCGTAGCAATGGAAAATCGGTCGCCACAGCGCGCCTATCGTATAATCGCTCATCCGATATCGTTACCGTCCTTGATTATGGCGTTGATGATTATATTATTTATGATGACTACCAAGAAGATGTGACCATGGCTAGTTTATATCAAACCTATTACGATGAGGAAATCGCCACGATCAAAGATGAAGTCATTGGCACAGCCACAAGTAATTTTGGTTTCCCCAATATTGGAAATTTAGCTGTTCAAGCGATGTTAAATTTTGGAGAAACTTACGGCGCAATTGCCGCTTTTCATAATTCGGGTGGTGTCCGTTCATCAATTGCCGCGGGTATGGTTACTTATGGAGATGTATATAAAGCCCTTCCTTTTGATAATGACCTGATTGTGCTTGAATTGACCGGTTATGAATTGAAAGAATGGCTTGGTAATGGTGGCTATGTGGCCGGGATTGATTCGTCTAATCGGATTGAAGCAACGGGGCAACTGATCGTCAATAGTGCCACCTATAAAATAATTACCATTAATTATGTATCGGAAAACATTAATTATTATCCTCATGATGTCTTCAGCGAATTTAATACATATGCTTATGTGCGCGACCTTGTCGCCGAAATGTGGCGCAACGCGGGTACGCTTAACCCATCCGATTATCAATAGGAGTCACTATGAACAAGAAATTACCAGGCTTATTAGTTATTCTGACAGGATTGATGATTGTCACAAGCTGTCAATCAAGTCTTACTTCAAGCGAACCTTCAGAAGTAAATTATTCATTTTCTACCCCAGATGTAAGCATTGACCCCGCGTGGCCTACCACGCCGGTAAACGAAGTCACTCGGCTTGATTTCTATTCATTAAACGATTTCCATGGAGCGCTAGAATATAATGCCGCTAGTGGTGAAATTGGAATCAATCGCTTAGCGACTTATTTCAATTTGAAACAAGAGGCAAATCCTGATGGCACCATCATTCTAGCAGCGGGAGACTTTTTCCAAGGTTCCGCTGATAGCAATATAACTCGTGGTCGTCTTATGGTTGACGCGATGAATCTCATTGGCTTTGATGCGATGACGATTGGCAATCATGAATTTGATTGGGGCGTGGAAGTGATTGAAAGCAATGCCGAAAGAGCAAATTTTCCTTTATTAAGCGCCAATATTTTTGAAAAACAAACAGGACAACTAGCCGACTTTGCCATTCCCTACACCATGATTGACCGGGCTGGGGTCCGCATCGGTATTATTGGCACAATTGGTTCGACACTCGAAAGCAGCATTCTAACATCCAATGTCATTGATTATGATTTCATCCCAATTGGCCCAATCGTTGAAGCGAGTGCGACTTACCTTCGTTCTATGGGAGCAAAAGCCATCGTCTTATTAAATCATGACGCCGATGTCACTAGTGACGTCGCCAGTTACGTTGATGTCGTGTTCAATGCCCATTCTCACGACACATATAAGCGCCTTGTCAGCGGCACTCCCGTACTTCAAGCCGCTTATAACGGCAAAGCCGTTGCCCATGTCCAATTCGAATACACATATGCAACCGATGAATTATCATTAGTCACATATGAAAACGATACTTCGCTTATCAACCAAGAATTAGGGGAAGATGAAGCGATGGCCGCTTTATATCAGCAATACCTTGATGAAGAAATCAATGTCATTAAAAATGAAGTGTTAGGAACCGCAAGCGACTACTTTTCAAAAGCTAAGCTAGGCGATTTAGCCGTGAAAGAAATGCTTTCGTTTGGTTCCACACTAGGGGCGCAAGTCGCCTTCCATAATACCGGTGGCGTGCGTAACACGATTTCCCAAGGCACCGTTACTTATGGTGACATTTATAAAGTGTTCCCATTTGATAATGAACTAATGATTGTGGAAGTGACGGGAGTTCAACTTAAATGGTGGTTGAATCAAGGCAATTATGTCGCCGGTGCCAATGACTTCACGATGACGCTAGATGGCGGAGTCGCGATTAAAGACTCCCAAGTTTATAAAATCATCGCCATAAATTATTTAACGGAAAAATTCCTTAGCGATGAATCGCAATATCCTCATAATCCCGCGACGGCGATTAATACATTTGAGTATGTTCGTGAGTTAATAAAAGACAAATGGCAAGATGTCGGGACACTGGACCCCGCGGATTATATTGGTTAGAAAAAAGTGGCGACGGCCACTTTTTATTTTATTGGTTTTTCGGAAGTTAGTTTAACGCCAAGGACTCCAGGAACTTCTTCCATTAGGATGACTTCAATGCCACTTGTTATTGTGGTGTCAATCAGTGAACAACCGACACAAGCACCGAGCATATTGATATAGACAATTCCATCGATAAAGGAGTCAAATTGAACATCGCCCCCGTCGCGCAGGACAAAGGGACGGATTTTGTCAATTGTCGCAATGATTTGATCTTCAATTGTAATCATAATTATTTACCGAAAAATATTATACCACTGGACATCAAAAGATACCCGCGAGATGATTATTTTTTCGGCAAAGGGAAGAGCATGCGTGTCTCTTCTACATATTGAGAGAACCCGTCTTTGATGCGAGCGTAACGTTGTTCGGCCATCGGAATCGAGATAACCAGGAACATTAAAGTCATAGCAATGGGACCAAACACCAAATACCACATACTCGGCAAGGCCACGATAGCAATCGCAAATAGCCCCCACCAGAATGTAATTTCACCAAGATAATTTGGATGACGGCTGTATTTCCACAATCCATCGCGAATGAGGGCGCGCGGATTATTATTATGATTTCTAAATCGTTGCATTTGAATATCGGCGACAAGTTCTAATAAAACACCTAATAGACTAATAACCACTCCCACAATCATTAACATATTGAATTGGGGCGCTTTGGCAAATACGAACAGCACTGGTAATAGTGCCCCGAATACGAATAAGGTGGGAATAAGATGGATTCCAAATAAGTTAACAACGTGGTAAAATGGCCCGCTTTTTTCTTTCAAGTAGTCGTAACGCCAATCCTGTTTTTTAATCGTCTTAAAGGTATACATCCAATTGGCCGTTAATCTTAATGACCAGAGGGCGATCACAATATTAATTAGAATCGTGGTAATTGAATAGTCACGATATCCAAACATATATAAAAGCCCATAAAGCATCGGGATGACACTCCAATAGGGGTCATACATCGAGGCGTTATTGACGAATAGACCGATGATATAGATGAAAATCGTCATCCCAATATCCGCGAGGAATATCGCCAGGATAGGATGATACTGCAAATCCCTAAAGTAGGAGAAGATGATTAGTCCAATGATGGTGGCGAAAACATAACCGACGAAGACAAATAGAAAGGCTAATAAACGTTTGTGGTCGAATTTCATATACTTTTCTCCTATTTGATATTTGATCCTTATGAAAATATCGCCCGGTGCGAGCGTTAATGAAGTGGAAAGGACATAGACACGGACGATGCCAGTCCCGCTGGTGTTAAAGGTGCTTGATCCATTGTTAGCAATCGTTTTGCTAATGCCATTATAAAGTAGGGCGAAAACTGTTTCAACCTGATTTAATTGAAGTAAATGCACATCGAATTCTCGAATTTTTCCAGAGCGATGGATAACTTTTCACAATTAAACACATATCTTGAATATCTTTAGGCATGTAGAGTCGTCATATTTAAAAAGGAAATGAATGAACCATCACGCGATAGGAATCAGCTTGACCCCAACAATGATGCTGGTTTCTAAATTTACGTCAATTTACTATAATTTGGCGACTAAGATATCATTATTGATGCCGATTGGATTGTGGTACCCAACTGTTAATGGAGTCAGTGTCCGGCCCCTTCGTTTCTCTTATAGTTTTGAAGTTAGTGGATTGAATCTTCGCTTTTTATGTTCAAAAATCCTTCGTGAATACTTAAAAAACGAATGATGGGTCGAAACCGCTTATTCTTACAAATATGGTTAATTAAATGATTAGATTTTTTTTGTAAAAAACTAAATCGTTTCAAAAACCTTGTATAAATGCCATATTTTTTGAAATTGGCGGTATCTATGCTATAGTTATCTCAAGGTTAAAGGGAATATATTAACTAAATTGAAGAAACAACATTTTATTGGATTTACAATTGTCGTTTTAACTTTTTCATTAATGTTTACGCTTGTTAATAAGCATGATGTTTATGAGGTTGAGGCCCTTTCCCCAATGCCGACAAATATCAATGTTACCGATTTGAATGATGAACAAGTCAACGCGTACTACGATGGTGTTGCTTCATTACAAGGAGATATTTTCTTAGGCGCGTTAAACAACATCATCAAAGATCATAACGAATACGATTACGATTCAGACGCGCATCGCACAATCTATAAGATTATTGACCGTAACTGGGAGTTAAGCCCGCTGACTCCAGAACAATTAACGGCCTTCAACTACACAACCGACAATCCATTTATTCATAAGCTTTATGCTGATTATAATGATAGTGAAGAAACGGCTGACCGCTTCAAAAACGATGGGGCGAGTCGTGTCAGTTTTGATAAGGAACATATTTGGGCCCAGTCTTTAGGAAACTTTGGACGCGATGGTGGCGCTGGAAGTGATTTTCACGCCTTGTGGCCCGCTGATGTTAAAGGCAATCAGCAAGCCCATAGTAACTATAACTATGCCACGCCAACTTCAAGTATCACAAGTGTCAATAACGACTATGGAACTTATGTTGGTCGTAACGGCTACATTACTGGTAGCACTCAAAAAGTATTTGAACCACTCGATGAATATAAAGGCGATATCGCGCGAGCAATGTTTTACATGCCGGCTCGTTATTTCACTTATGTCGATGTTCTCCATCCTAAATTGACACTTGTCAATGGTTCTCCCGCCTCGATCGTGGCTTCCGCTAGTCAACCGGGACTCGCCGGAGACTTAGCAACTTTATTAGCGTGGCACGAACTTGATCCAGTTGATGAATATGAAATCCACCGCAATAATCTTCTATATAACAATTACCAAGGTAACCGCAATCCATTTATCGATCATCCCGAATGGGCCGAAATTGCTTACGACCCTGAATATACAGGCGATGGAGCCTCAATCCTTCCTGGTAGTTCATCCGTGGGTGATGGTGTCGATCCTGACCCCGATCCGGATCCAGATCCTGTTATTACCTTCGACTCGCTTGCTGTATCATTAAAAATTCCCACGCAAAAATTCTACTTGTTTGATGAAGTTAAGGCGAGTGACTATCAGGTGTCCGCGATATATAGCGATGACACGAGTGAATTAGTCACTTCATTCTCACTCTCAATCGTAGGTCAAACCGACTTGCGACTAAATAAGCTGGGAAGCCATACGTTAGTATTTTCCCTTACGCTTGAAGAAGTGACTCGTAGTGCGCAACTAACGATTGATGTCCAAATAAGTATGGTTCAAATAATCATTGGAGTATCCGCACTGATTGTGTTTGGTGGTGTGTTTTTCCTTATTCCTCCCATAAGAAGAAGCATCTTTAAAACGGCTAAACGACAAGTAAATAAATCGATCAAACGAAAACGTTAAAACAAAAAACTCCCGTCTGGGAGTTTATTTTTTAAAAAATGGTATGTACCCAATTTTCTGGACACTTTTTGAATCAAGTAATAATCGCGTAATTCATCATTCGATATTGGACTGGAGAAAGCCACGCGGTTCTCTGCTTGATTCTAATGTTATTGTAGTAGTCTATGTACTCATTCACAACCTTTTGGAACTCGTCAAATGACTTATATTCGGTTTCATGACCATAATAGATTTCATTTTTCATGATACCAAAGAATGATTCCATGATCGCGTTATCGAAACAGTTGCCTTTCCGAGACATCGATTGCTTGATTCCATGTTTTTTCAATGCTTCGACATATCGTGGGTTTTGATATTGCCAGCCTTGATCAGAATGAAAAATCAGGTCTCTAATTGATATGTCGTCCAGCTTGGCTCCATCAAGCATTCGTTCGATTTGATTGAAGTTGGCCACTAATGACAAATCATGACTGACGATTTCATCGTTATACATGTCGAGAATCGGGCTTAAATAGCATTTTCCCCATGTAAACGAGAATTGTGATATATCCGTTGTCCATTTCTTGTTTGGTGTTATTACCTTGAAATCCCTCTTTAGATGATTGTCCGCGACCGCTCCAATATGACCTTGATACGAATGGTATTTCTGGGGATGTTTTAAGGCACTCAGACCTAGCTTTTTCATCACTCTTTGGACTAATTTATGGTTTACTTTCACGCCCTGGTTAACTAGTTCGTGATAGACGCGCCGCACACCATAGTTTTGCTTATGGGTCTTGAAGATTTCTATTATTGACTCGATCAGACCTTTGTTTTTATCGTCTACATCACTCTTATTCATCTCGTAATAATATGTCGATCGGCTCATCCTGACTACTTTGAGTAACGTCGTCAAATGACAATGCCGCTCTTGAACCATCGCCATGATTACTTTCGCTTTTTCGCCTTGGCTTCCGCGCGTTCCCGTTTCGAAACCAAGGCGTCGAGTTTTTTTAGGTATTCATTCTCAATCTCTAATATTTCATTACGCTTCCGTAATGCAATGAGTTCTTCCTTTTCGGCTTTGGTCAATCGCTTTTTCATCGGGTTAGATATCACCACGCTTGTTGAAGGTTTGATTCCTTTTTTATATTGTAAGCCTGCCACCCCATGTTTCATATAATCAAGGTGCCACCTTCGCACCGTTGAATGACTTCGCATCCCGATCGATCTGGCTACCTCTGAATACGTTTCGCCCTTGTTTATTCGCTTAACGGCTTTGATTTTGTCCTTCAGTGAATAATTACGATAAATGATATCATTCGTTATTCCCTGTTCCCCTTGTTCTTTGAGTAAAAGGCGCCACTGGGTCACAAACTTAATCATACTGATTGGCAACACGCCATCTACCTTCGGCAACTCTTTCTTTTCTTCATAGGCTTTGATGCATTTTTTCTTGAATTCAACGTCATATTTAGCCATAAGAAAACCCCTTTCTTTTAGACATTTCTGTCCAGAGAAAGGGGTACATCTTGAACTGGTGCCATACCACTAATAAATATTCGCATGATTTCAGCATTTAGCAAGGACTGA